>Ga0316202_10001313_pt1 | contig 19809 bp, 16 predicted proteins | sample 3monrhotite_MG_FD_204934 | JGI IMG/M metagenome (GOLD analysis project Ga0316202, IMG submission 204934) | Microbial mat bacterial communities from mineral coupon in-situ incubated in ocean water Damariscotta River, Maine, United States -... | ecosystem: Environmental > Aquatic > Marine >... | reverse complement strand
GTAGCTGTCGGCGGAGCCGACAGCTCGCCAAACTGTCGAAACCAAAACGCCGCTTGCGTGGATCCTACGGATCCACGCGCGCGACGCCTGCGTAGCTGTTGGGAGCGGGGCTCCCCCGCAAAGTGTCGAAAACCGGCCAGGCCATGGTGCTCGTTGTTCATGGCCCTACAGATACCAAGTCCGTTGGACCCCCTTTCGATTTGATCTGCGAAGGGGGGCGTGGTGGTCGGTTCGGGTCGATTGGTCGGGGCGCTGGTCGGGTTCGAGGGGCCAAACCGACCAGCGCAAGTTCATGCGCTGCAAAGGGCGGGGCCCCAATTGGTCGGGTTGGTCGGGTTTGTACAAGTAAGAAGGACTACTACTACTCCCTCCCTCTCCTGCTGCCCCGATGAGTTGTTCTTCCGGAGGGCATCTGTATCCGTCTCCCTCCCCGCGCGAGAACCCGACCAACCCGACCAATCCGCGCTAAGGGCCGCGTGACCAGATGGTTAGCGTGGTCGGTTTCCGACCAGCGCTCCCGACCACGTAGAGCAGTTGGTCGGGTTGGCGCGCCAAGGCCCCGAGCGCACCTACCGGGTCGAGAGGATGCGCCCGACCAGCTCGGCCTTGAGGCGTCCGCGGTCGTCGAGATCCAGGGCGCGGCACACGGCCTTCAACTCGTCGCGCTTGAGGTGCCCGAGCGCGGCCTTGAGGCTGAGGTCCGCCTGGGCGATCCCCTGGCGTGCCCCCTCGAGGCTCCTGCGCTCGGCCAGTTCGATCTGCTCGGCGTCGGCAATACGATGTAGCGCATCTCGCTTAAGCGCGCCCAGGACGGCGCCGAGGCCGAGCCCGTTCGTGCCGTTGGACCCGGACCGCTTCGCCTTCTTCGGCTTCGCCCTGGCCTTGGGAGCCGCCGGTGTCTTTTGCTTCCGTCCTCGACTCTTCGGCGGCTCAGCCCTCGCACGCTCCAGGCGAATGCGCTCCAGCAACGCGCTTGCGGGTTCGTCGTTTTGGTTTTGGGGAACGAGTTCGCCTCGGAACGCCTTGGCGAGGATGGCCTGATCGAGGGTATCGATACGGTCATGGGCAGGAGTTGCCAGTTCGGCGATTCGTGAGGTGAGACTCAATTGCTCGTGGATATGCGCCACGATCTCGGCTGCCTCGGCCAAGGGAGGCACGGGCACAGCCGTCGTCCGGATCTGATCGAAGCTGAGGTGTGGTCGGCCCTGGCCATAAATGTACCGGTTCCAGTGCCGGCGCCCGTCTTGCTCTGAGTTGAGGTAGAGCATCAGAAGCTCAGACAGCGCCGAGACAATGGGCCTCACGAGGGCAACGCTCTGGCAGACGTAGTGTTCTCGTAGCGCGGAGGGAACCCGGCACACGTCGCCGGTGTTGGCCCCGACGATCGTCGCCAACAGATCTACTCGGTGTCGCTTAACCAGGTGTCCACGACGTCGGGGTAACTTCAACCTGCGTTCCCTCGGCTCGATCCACTCCGACACCTGGGAGGGAACCGCGTACACGCCTGTTGCCGAGCAGATCGCCGCGCGGGTGAGCGTCGGACTGAACTCCTACTAGCTGCCGTCACAAGAGGCCTAGATCATGGGAACTCTTAGCGGCGTCCCTCAAACGGCCGCGTTGGAGAAGAGCGCGGCGTAAGGGCCAACTCCGGCGGCAAGCTCGCCGTGGTTCCCTTGCTCGACGACGCGACCCTCCTCGAACACGAAGATACGGTCGGCGCGCCGCGTGAAGCTCGGACTGTGCGCAAGAACGATGATCGTCCCGCCTTGGACGGCGTCGAGGAGGCCTCCTACGAGAAATTCCTCTGTTTCGTGATCTAGGGCACTGGTGGGCTCGTCAAGGACCAGGATCGAGGGGCGCCCGGCCAAAGCCCTGGCCACGGCCAGTCGCTGCAGTTCACCGCCCGAGAAGCGTGCCGTGCTTCGTTCACCCACCAGCGTTTCATAACCGTCTGGCCGCTGAGAGATGAACGCGTCCGCGCCAGAGACCGAACAAGCCCAGCGAACGTCCGCTTCGGGCAGATCGCGACCGAACGCAATGTTGTCCCCAATGGTCCCGGAGAAGAGGTCGATCTTCTGGGGGACGTATCCGATCTGACGGCGCAACGAGGCGATGCGGACCGAACGCAAGTCCTGGCCGTCCAGGAGGATCGTGCCCGACTCAGGCTGGTCGAACTTGAGGAGTAGGCTCGCGAGGGTCGATTTCCCTGCGCCGCTTCGCCCCACGATCGCAACCATCTGCCCGGGGAGGGCTTCGAGGGAAGCGCCCTTCAAGGCCGGCTCCAAGTCCGGAGCGTACCGGTAGCTGACGCTCTTCACCTGAATGTGGCCCGCTACCGTATCGAGCTCTACGAGGTCTTCCTCGTCAGACTCTTCGGGACTCCGATCGAACACGTCGACCACCCTCTCCAGAGCGACGGACGTATCCTGGAGGCGCTCCCAAACGCGCACCAAGCGCCGCGCGGGACGAATCACTTGGTGAAGGAGGGCTGTTACCGCGACCAGCCCCCCGACCGTCAGGGCACCTTCCAGGACTCGCTGCGCGCCAACATAGAGAATCAACGCCGTGCCGAGCATGGTGATCAGGGTCGTCGCAGCTTTGGAGCAGGCTGTCAGTCGGACCCCAGAGAGCTCTGTCGCCAGTTGCTGGTCGAAGAGCTCGGCGTAGCGCTGCCCCTCCGCCGCTTCACCGCACATGCCCTTGACCGTGACGACGGCGTTCAACCCTTCGACCAGAGCTGATTGCTTGCGTGATCTCCGCTCGGCCAGTTCGCGACGGTTCCTGCGCAGAGACGGAGTCACGATCCAGCCGAGCAGGAACAGCAAGGGGAGGGGGATCAATCCCACGAGGGCCAGCCTGGGGTCGTAGGCAATCACCACGACCAGGTATGTCGCGCCCAAGACCAGGTCCAGCACCGCTCCGAAGGCGACGGACGTCAAGAAGTGCCGAATCTTGTGATTGTCGGAGAACCGGATCAGCAAGTCGCCGACCTTGCGGGAAGCGAAGAAGCTGAGAGGGAGGCGAAAGAGCTGGCGGTGAAAGTCAACCACGATGGCGCGATCCACCGAGCGAACGGCGTGGAACAGAACGAGCTTCTTGATCGTGCCGAACGCAGCCGTGAGGACGGCGGCTCCAACCAATCCCAAGAGCAGGATCTCGAGTAGGCGGACCTCCCGTCCGATCAAGACCCGGTCGATCACAGCCTGGGTGATAAGCGGCACCGCCAAGCCGGTCAGTTGGAGCACGACGGCCACGACGAGCACCTTGACCAAGGCTGCTCGCTGTGGCCTCAGATACCTAATAAATCGCCCTAGCCTCAGCTCCGGCTCTTGACCCTTTCCCTGAGCGAAATCAACAGTTGGGCGCAGGAGCAGGAGTGAGCCTTGCCAGCGCTCAGCGAACGCAGCCCGTGGAAGCCGGATGATCCCCGCTGCGGGGTCGGCGATCTCGACCTCGCGCTCGTTGGCCCGGAGGACGACGACAAAGTGGTTTCGATCAACGTGGGCGATGGCGGGGAGGAGGACGTCCCGGAGTTGATCGAACCCGGCCTCGACCCCACGGGTGGTGAGGCCGAGTCTCTCCGCTGCCTCTGCGATAGCAAAGAGGGAGCAGCCCCGCCTCGAGACGAAGCACAGATCCCGTAGGTAGGAGCGAGCAGTCGACCGCCGGTAGTACCCCAAGACCATCGCCAGGCAGGTGGGTCCACAGTCTGTGGAGTCCAGCTGTTGCACGAAGCGAACCCGTCTCCGAGGACGAACCGGCAGTCGACCTGCCGTGCGCCGGAGAAACGCTTCGTCGTTCGCCTGCGGTGAAGGGTCCTCGGCCATGCGGTTTGCCAATCGGCTCCATCCAAATGGAGTCTAGAGCGTGAGGCCCACCTCCGCGAGTTGATCGACATACGGCGCTCGCAGAGCCTTCCAAACGGACACGGCCTTGCGTCGTGTTCCTCGCGCAGGGAGGCCCTTCTTCGCACGTTCAAGCACCTGCTCGTAGTCTCGCGGGCGCCCATCTGGGGAGACCGCCAGGCAATCAGCCGCGAGCTTCCCCATTGCCGGAGATCCCAACTTGGCAACCTGCGCGCGTAGCTTGCCTCTGGTTCGGCGGAGCTCGTGCGGCGAGTTCCCAACTCGAATCAATGCCTTGCCCAACAGCATCCCAAGCTGAAACACCAGCGCCGACTCGCGAATCGACGGGCCTTGTCCGTGCTCTGGCGCTTGATAACCGGCGGTGTATCCAAAGGCGTCGGACGGGTAGACACCTTGTTCGTTGGCCACCGTGGCGAAGTCGAAGTCGATTTGGACGACTCGGAGAGGGTTCCTGCACACCAAGACGTTGGAAGGTTTGATGTCCGTGTAGAGGATCTGGTGCCGACGAAAAGCCACCAAGTGCTCGGCAAGGAAAAGCCACGCCCCAAGCGCCTCGCTTGGCGTCAGACTGCTTCGGCTGAATCGCTCGCCGGCGATGAACTCCTGCGCGACGTGCGCCCAGGGGACGAATCCCAGCTCGGACTCCAGCGTGGCAGGAGACAAGGAGACAAGGCTTGGAACGGCAAAGGCCTCCAGCACCTCCAGGCACGTGCGCTCACGTGCGAGGCGGCGTTGGAGGCCCCTTCGCTTGCTTGGGATGCAAGTGTCGTAGAGCTTGACGAACACTCGCTTGCGGCCCTTGCGAACCTCAAGTCGCCCTCGGAGATAGAGGAACCGAGGGTGCTTTCTCGCCAAGGTGGATCTCGGTCTATTGAGCTATGCGCCGTCCCCAGCAGTCTTGCTCGACTTGCTAGACTTGCTCGACTCACTGGACTTGCTGGATTTGCTGGACTTGCTCTCAGGGTCAGCGCTGCCACCACGAATGGCCTGAAGCTGCGCCTTGGAGAGAGGTTTGAAGAACTGCATGACGACTCCTTTGCTGGCCCTAGCATGGCAGCGCAGGGTGGCTCTTGCAAGTGGCTAGTTTCGCAGCCGAATTGGCTCTATCAGTCACTGGCAGTCACTGGGAGACATGGCTCCAACCAAGGCTCGTAGGAGTCGAGTCCCCATTTCATCTTCCTCAAGTAGCCGCTTCATCGCAACCGGGTCCTCGTCGGCCCAGCGGATCACCGTGGCCAGGACCGGGGCTAGCCTCCCCAGGATCCGCGCACGCCTACAGCCACCTGCCGACGACTGGGCACGATCCGTCTCCCGCTGGCTCGGGTCGTATGTCTTAACGGGGTCGCGGGTTGGGGCGACAGTCGCAGCTTCCGAAGTGCAATCAGAACTTGGAGAGCGAACCCAGGAGACGAAGCGTTGGCAGACGCAGCATTGACTCTTTGCCGTCGCAGAGAGGTAGACCCTCCTTGGGACCTGATCGCTGCCTCATCAAGTTGGGCCAATGTAGTTGATTTGGTTGGCGGTTGGTTCGAAAGTTCGCTGTCGGAAGACGACGGGGCAGCTTGGGACGAGATTGGGGAGACCGAAGAAGATCTTGGCCTTCGTTTGCCATGGCCTGTCAGGGAGTGGTTTGCGCTCGTCGGTGGAAGATCAGGGGTTTGGCACGGTATTGACGAGCCGATTTCTCTTGAGAGCCTGAGGGTAGACCGTGGTGAAATCGTTCTCAGCAGGGGGCACCAGGGGATTAGCTGCTGGTCCATTAAGTTAAGTGAGCTCGAAAAAGGGGGGGATCAGGGGGTCTATCACCAACTTGGCGGCGAGGAAGCCCTGGTTGAGCCTCTGCGAACCTTCTACTGTCGGCTCCTGCTTACTCAGATTGCGACCGTTTACGACCCACCTGCTGGCCTGAGGGAGTGCGTGCAGAGATGGACCCGTGCTGACGGCGACCTGATTCGCCCGATTCTGCAAGAGAACTATCAGGCAGTTGGCGGGCCACGACAGCTCTACGGGGTGGGTCAACTCTATAGAGACCCCGACACGATAATCGTGGACGACCAGCTGGACTCGCGCGTGAGCGGCATAGCGGTGCGAAGTGAGGACGCTGCTGATCGTGCCAGGAGGCTGCTCGGTTCAGAGGGCTGGGGGGAAGACAGGTATCGATCTTGTGAGCGCGAACAGTGGGATCCGATCCCAGGTTGGGGTTAGTCGGACGCCGTGCCAGGAGAGGAGAGACCCGTCCAAGGGCGGGCGATAGCCGTAGGTCCGGTAGCGCTTTGCCTCGCGCTCTAGTTGGCCCCTCGGCGGCGGTGGTCTCGCAGGTAGAGCCGCTCGACCTTCTCGCGCGCCCAAGGCGTCCGGCGGAGGAACTTCAGGCTCGACTTGAGGCTCGGGTCGTGGGTGAAGCAGCGAATGTTGATTCGCTCACCGAGGTCGAGCCAGCCGCGCCGCTCGACGAGGTCCTCGAGGATCGCCTTGAGCGTGATTCCGTGGAGCGGGTTGTTCGGCTGCTCGCGTCGAGGCCGCTCGGAGTCGTCGTCGGTCACCCTCAGAGCCTACACCCGGTGATCGGGAGGTGCTCGCCGGTGCTGCCGCCCTCAGGGCTGAGGTAGAGTCGCGCCGACCAGGAGGGGCCATGACCGAGGAAGCGGACACGTCCGGGATTCTCAAGCGCGGACTCGTCCGCTCGCTGAAGTGGGGGGGCGGCGTCGCGCTCTCGGGCTTCGCTCTCCTCGCGGGCTTGATCGGGCTGATCTTCCTCGGGGTCGAGGATCCTGAGGAGCGCAGCGTCTGGATGATGGTCCTGGGCCTCAGCGGCGGGATCTTGATCCCGATCGTGGGCCTGATCGCGGGGATCCTCACGGGCGGCTCGATCATGGCGGCCTCCGCTGTCGAGGCCGCGACCCAGGAGGAGGGTGCGCCCCCGGCCTCACAAGGGAAGCGCTGCCTGCTGAGCTGCCTGTTCTTCATCGCCTTGACCGCGATCGCGTGCCCAGTCTTGGGCTGGTACTTCGACCTGGCCTACATGCAGCCAAGGCGGCCCCCCAGCCCCTCGGAGCTCCTCGTGCGAAAGATCCTGCGCGGGGAGGTCGAGAGCCTCCCGGAGGGCTCTTTGGTCGCGGGCGACGAGCACGCCATCCAGAGCGCGATCTGGGGAGCAGACGACGCGCGCGAGGTCGTGCTCCTGATCCACGCCCTGAGCGACCTTCGGAGCGAATACGCGCTCAGGATCATCAAGGAATACCTCGCGCCACGCTGGGGCGACAGTCGGGCGGCAGAGATCAACCCCGGCAAGGCCCAGGCCGCGAGCCTGCTGGTGGTGGGGTTCTGTGACAAGCCGACGACCCCAGAGCTCCAAGCCTTGGGGGTCGAGTGCCTCGAGGCCCTCGCCAAGAACCCGAAGTCCTTCAAGCTGCCTCCGGCCGCACTCCGAGAGCAGGTGCAGCTGGCCCTCGCGGCGGAGGCCAGCCAAGAGCTCCAGGCTCGGCTCCAGAAGATCCTGGCGAGCCTGCCCGAAGGCGACGCGGGCACGGGCAAGAGCGTCGCGCCGGTGGAGACCAAGACGCCGACGCCGCCGGAGGCCAAGTCCGAGTAGCGAGGGGACCCCTCGCTACCTAGTCCTTGGGCGTCATACTCGTCCGCGCGCGACAGCGGAAGGGGAACGAGAAGGTCCGGCCGTCGAGCTCGCCAGCCAGCTTGCCCTGGAGGGTGACGGTGTGGCCGGCCTCGACCACGGCGCCCTGGGCCATGCGGCCGCGGCCCTCGCAGAGCAGCTCCCCGGCGTTCTCGAAGGTCCCTCGAGCCCGCGAGACCTTCCCTCGGCCGTTCCAGATCACCTCGCCCTTATCGAGCGCGTAGCGAATCGAGTAGCTCGCGGCGGGGAAGTCGAGGGGGAGCCAGGTCGAGGGGAGCTCGGCTCCAGCCCAGGTCGTGGCCTGGGGCTTGCCCGCCGGAGGGGCCTGGTTCCAGAGCGCGCTCAGGAGGGCCTTCAGGCGCTTGGGGTCCGCGAACTCGGGGATCGAGTGCGAGATGCAGTGGCCCTCGGGTCTGTGGGTTTGGTTGAGGACGGCGTCGATCGCGTCTTGGAGTCTGCGGGACCCGAGGAGCTCGAGGATCCGGCCGTTCCGGGGGTCGAGCTCGACGCGAAACTGCGTCCCCACCGCGGCCAAGAGAGGCTTGTCGGCGCGGCCTTCGCGCGCCGAGTCGAAGAGCACGATCTGGGGGTCCTCTTCGTCCTCGCTCTGCTCACGCCGGAGCCGATAGCCGCGCAGGGAGACCTCGAGGATCACCCGCTCGGGCGCGACGGAGATCGCCTTGAAGTCGAAGTCATAGGCCCGGGTGCCCGTGTAGCGCTCGTGGCTGACCTCCTCCTTGGCGTGGTAGGCGAGGAGCGCGAGCTCGATCCCGAGCCCGGTCGGGTTGGGGCCGGGGGGGCCCTGGCCCGTGTTCTCGACCACGAACTCGAGGACGTTTGGACCGACCTTGGGCGTGATCGAGAGCTCGGTGGCGAAGGGCTGAAAGGCTGGAGCGTCCGGCTCGAAGACGAGCTCTCCGTTGAGGTAGACCTCGCGGACGTGGTCGTCGGGGAACAGGACCCCCGCCAGAGACGCCCCCTCTGCTGTGTGCGTCTCGGGGAACACGAAGCTGGTTCGATAGCGGTAGCGACCTCGAGGGAGGCCCTTCTCCCCCTCTGGTGGGCAGATCCACTGGGCCTTGTCGAGGGGCCGGGTCGGCCAGGCGGCGCGCTCTGGCACGCGGGCGGGTTGGGCCTTGGCCTCGCCTTCGCCCTCGGGGCGCACGGTCCAGGCTGGATCCTGGGAGCCCTTGGCCAGGAGCCCGCCAGCCTCTTCGGACCCGGTCCGGATCATAGCGACGGGGTCAGGAGGTCGCGGCATTTCGCGACTGAACTCGGTCTCGACCTTGAGCTCGTAGCTGCGGGTCTGACCGACCTCCCAGACCCAGGCCAGCGGAGCGGCGGGCGTCGCGCTCGGCTTAGGTGTCACCTCGGGACTCGCGGCGAGGGGCCGCGAGGCCGCGGGAGCTGCGGAGGCTGCGGGCGAGGACGAGGCGCTGGCGACCTCACCGCGGCCGAGCAGGTATCCGCCCAGGCTGGCGAGGATCGCCAGGGCCAAGGCCGCGATCCCCAGCGAGAGGGGCACCAGCGAGCGCTGAGGCGGCGGGGCGGCTGGGGCCGTGCGCAGGGCGCGGAGCTCGGCCGCGAAGGCCGCGCCGTCGGGGGGACGCTCCTCGATCTGCGGGCTCAGGGCGCGCCGCACGAGGGGTCCGTAGCGCCGGTCGACCTCCGCGTCGCCGCTCTGGAAGGGCGGGACCGACTGGGCCGAGATCAGGAACTGGTAGGTCTCGAGGGCCGAGGCTCCCTCGAAGGGCGTCTTGCCAGTGAAGAACTCGAACACGACCGCGCCCAGGGCGAACACGTCGGTGTGCGGCCCGATCGGGAGCTCGCTCTGGACCTGCTCGGGCGCCATGTAGCGCGGCGTGCCGACGTTGACCCCTGACTGGGTCAAGCTCTCGACGGTCGGCGCGAGGGACTTCACGAGCCCGAAGTCGCTCAGGCGCGCGCGCTGGTGAGGGTCGATCAGAATGTTCTGCGGCTTCACGTCGCGGTGCACGAGGCCCTGGGCGTGGGCGTGCCCCAGGCCCTCTGCGACCTCCTCGACCCAGCCCAGGAAGCGCTCGTTGGGGACCCCTCGTGAGACGGCGTCCGCCAGGGTCTGGCCGCCCTCGATCAGGTCCATGACGCAGAAGGGGCGCCCGTCGGGCGTCCGCCCCGAGTGGTGGATCCGGACCACCGAGGGGTGGTCGAGGAGCGCCAGGGCCTTGACCTCGCGCTCGAAGCGCAGGACCGCCGCCTCGTCCCAGACCAGCGCCGACGCCAGGAGCTTCAGCGCGTAGGCCCGACCAAGTCCTCGGTGGACGACGCGGTAGACGTCTCCCATGGCGCCGCGCCCCAGGAGGGGGCCGATCTGGTAGGGCCCGAAGTCCGCTAGGGCCGCAAACCGCCCCGAAGAGGGGTGGGGCTGATTCGAGGCGTAGTGAGTTCCAGTGGGGCCGATTCGCTCGGTGGGGTCCAAGGGCTACTAGAGGGTCGTGGGGCCCCGTGATTCTAGGAGACTCGGACTGCCGCGGGGGGAGCGCGGGCGACTTACTCGGCGGCGGCGTTGATCTCGAGGGCGTTCACGATCGCGTCGGCCAGATCGGGGCCGCTGTCCGCGAAGGCCTTGCGGGACACGTCGTCGGCCAGGAGGCGCGCCAGCTCGCCGATCGCGGCCAGGTGGGCGCGAGAGTTGCCTTGGGGCGAGACGAGCACGAACAGGACTTGGACGGGCGGCTCGGGGTCTGGGGCCAGGATCAGGCCGGGGTCCTTGAGGCGGACCGCCGAGAGGTGAGGCCGCTCGACGAGGTCCGAGTGCGCGTGGGCAACCCCGACTCCGTCCTCGACCACGGCGGGGTGGACCCGGACCTCGGGGTCGAGGACCTCCGCCAAGCGCTCGCGGATCTCAGCCGTCAGGCTCTCGAGGTCTTCGGCCGCGCTCTCCCAGACTCGCTCGCGGTCGAAGCCCTGGCCGAGGATCGCCTTGCGAGGCAAGAGGGTCAGGCGGAACGTCGCGTTGGGACTCACCTGGCCTTCGGCGTCCACCTCGAGGAGGGTCCGGCCGCCGATCGCGGCGTCGGGGCCCAGGCGCGCCAGCATGCGCGTCCCGCGCTGGATATCGAAGGCGATCGCCGAGGGCTCGTTGCCCCACACGAGGGTCTTGCCGCGTCGCTCGAGCTGGTCGGGGCCCTCGTGCTCGGCCCAGCGGAAGACCCGCTCCTCGCCGAGGATCCCGCCCCAGTTGCTGCAGATCCGCATGTTGAGGTCTTCGTTGTCCGTCAGCACGAGGAGGTTCCCGACGCAGCTGAACTCTGGGGTCTCGGCCAGCTCGGTGTCGCGAGCGTCGGCCACGATCGCGCGCAGGCCCTCGGCGGTCGCGTCGGCGACGTGGTGGGCGTTGGTGTCCACCAGCAAGACCTGGCTCCCGTCGGGCGAGAGAGCGCGCGCCAGGGCCCGCGAGAGCGCGTGAGCTCCCACGATCCCCCAGCCCGTCGGCTGGGGCTGCTTGAGGCCGAGGAACTTGACCACGAACCCTGCGCTGAGTCCCTGGAGGACGATCGTGCCGACGATCACGGACCAGGTGAAGGTCTCGACCATGCGCGCGGTCTCGACCTCGCCGCGCGCCTCGAGGTGGATCGCGATCAGGGAGGCCATGGAGGCCGCGACCACGCCGCGGGGCGCGATCCAGGACAGGAACAGGCGCTCGCGGAGGCCCAGGGGCTGGCCGAGGGTGCAGGCCGCGATGCTGAGCGGGCGGACGAGGAAGATCACCGAGAGGACGGCGAAGAAGCCGGGCCAGCCGAAGGTCCGGACCTGGTCCATGCCGAGGCGCGCGGCCAGGAGCATGAACACGAGCGCGATCAGGAGGTGCGTCAGCTCCTCCTTGAACTTGTGGACCCGCTCGATGTCGGCCCCCTTGTTCATGAGGCCGACCACGAACCCGGCCACGGTCACGCTCAGGAGCCCGGCCTCTGGGCGGATCGCCTCCGCCGCGCCGAAGGTCAGGACCGCGCCCGCCAGGACGAACATGTTCAGGAGGTCCAAGGGGACCCAGCGCCGCGGCCTTGGCGCGCTTGCCCTTCTTCTCCTCCACGACCGTCTCGGCCTTGGCGGGCTTGCTCTTGCGCACGCGCTTGACCTTCTTCTCCTCCACGACCGTCGCTTGCTGGCGCCTCTGGCGCTCATTCGGCTCGGGCAGGGGAAGGCGACGGGCTACCGCCTGGCCGACGTCCCCGAGCAACCCGAGCGCCGCTGGCTGGGCGCCAAGTTCGGCGGCTACGCCGTCGAGTCCGGCTACGGGGCCTTCGCCTGCGGCGGAGCCGCCAAGGCCCTCGACGCCGCCTGCGGGGCGGCCTTCGACGAGGGCGACCTGGACCATCCCCAGAGCCAAATGCTCCGAGAGCAGCTGACCCACCCGGACGCCCAGGCCCGGGGTTGGGGGAGCGGCGAGCTGGTGCCCGTGATGCGAGAGGGCTCGCTGGTCGCGTTCAGCGCCGGCCACGGCGAGGGCTTCTACCCCTCTTACTGGGGCTACGACGCTGAGCGCCGGCTGGTCTCCCTCGTGACGGACTTCCTCGTCCTCCCGACGGATCCCGAGCTGATCCGAGCCAGCTGGGCCGGGCGGACCTGGCGCGAGCTCCACTACGACGGGGACCGCGGCCAGCGCTTTTGGCGCGTCAAGGTCAAGGGTCGCGTGAGGACGATCGAGCACGGCCACGTCGGCCGGCGCGGCCAGTCGAGCCAGAAGCAGTTCACGACTTCAGAGGCAGCCCTCGAGGCGGCTGCCAAGGGAATCCACCGCCAGCTCGACGCTGGCTACTTCGAGCTCAGCTCGAGCGCCTCCGACCTCCGCCACGCCATGAGCGGCGTCTCGCCCAAGCTCGCGGCCAAGGGCCCGAGGCGGAGACCCAAGAAGGCCCGGCCTGCCAAGGTCTCTCTCGAGACCGAGACCGCCGCCAGCGAAGCTCCGCGAGGTCGAACCAAGCCCAAGTGGAGCTCGGGAGGCAAAGAGCGCAAGCCGGGCCAGCGCGACCCGCTGCTCGCCCTTGCGCGGACCCTTCCGGTAGTGCGCCACGGCGACCTCGACCGGGAAGCGTCCGCGCGGGACCTTCCGGCTGAGGGTCTTGAAGCCGAACCCGAGCCCGAAGGGATCGACGACGGCGATTCGGTTGCTCTTGACCGTCAGGCGCCCGACCCGGCGCGGCTCCATCGGCGCTCAGCGAGGCCCGAACGCTCGGACAGAGGTTCATGCGAGGCTGACTGCCAGCTACCTGCCGCGGTGGCCCATGCCAACCACCGACCTCGTTCCTCCGTCCCCTGCGCTCGGAGGAATGGAAGGTGGAGACTGTCTACTAGCTCCCCAGAGTACGGAGAGCGTGCGTCCTCGAGGAGCCGAGCGGGGCCTACTCGGCTTGGCTTCTGCCTCAAGTGTCTGCCACGCAATTGGTTACGCGATCAACATCGGGTCGAGCGGGATATAGCCTGAACCGCAATCCCTCACGAGCTTCGTTCCTCGGCTGGCCCAGGATCCGGGCTAGGTGTCCCTGAGGGGCAGAGGGACGCAATGTGTCCTTCGCCGCGACCGGGACAGTGTGTTCCGAAAGCGGGTCGCAGGCGAAGGACACCGGCGCCCTCTGCCCCTTGATAGCCCGGACTTTCAGGGCCAACGCCCTGGGGTAGCTTGGAAGTGGTGATTCGTCCAAGCTAGGCGGTCTGCGCGCGAGCGCTACCCTGCCGGCCGTGTCCTCGCTTCCACCCGTCGACCTCAGCCTCGCCGCGCGCTTGATCGCGGAGCAGTTCCCTCAGTGGAGCCAGCTTCCGCTCCGCGCCGTCGAGCCAGGCGGCTGGGACAACCGAACCTTCCGCCTCGGAGACGAGCTCAGCCTGAGGCTCCCGAGCGCCGCGGGCTACGTGGCGCAGGTCACGAAGGAGCAGACCTGGCTCCCGCGCCTGGGAGCGCAGCTCAGCGTCCCGATCCCGACTCCCCTGGCCCTCGGCCAGCCCGGCGCGGGCTATCCCTGGGAGTGGTCGGTCTATCGCTGGCTCCCAGGAGAGGCAGCCTCCTTTAGGGGGCTCGCGGCGCCGGTGGAGTTCGCGCGCGAGGTCGCGGCCTTCCTCCACGAGCTCCAAGCCTTAGACGTCACTGGAGGACCTACGGCGGGGCAGCACAACTTCTTCCGCGGGGGCCTGCTCGCGGTCTACGACGCCGAGACGCGCGCGGCCCTCGACACCCTCGGGGAGAGGGTCGACGCCCAGCGGGCTAGGGAGGTCTGGGAAGCCGGCCTCGCAGCCCCCTTTCGCGGCCCCCCGGTCTGGGTCCACGGCGACCTGAGCGCGGCGAACCTCCTCCTGGTCGAGGGCCGCTTGGGAGCCGTGATCGACTTCGGCTGCCTCGGCGTCGGCGACCCGGCCTGCGACCTCGTCCTGGCCTGGACCCTGTTCCGCGGCGAGAGCCGGAGCGCCTTCGTCGCTGCCGCTCCAGCCGACTCCGCCATGTGGGCTCGTGCTCGTTGCTGGGCGCTCTGGAAAGCCCTGATCACCCTCCAAGCAGACCCGAAGGACGCAGCCGTCGCGGCTCGGATCGCCTGCCTACTGGATACGGAGGAGGCAGATTGAGACGGATTCGGGTCGGAGGGCGGCGCTAAGTCCATGCGCCAGGCTCAGGAGCGCGGACATGGGGTTGCACCAGAGGAGACGGGCATATGGAAGGAGACCCGTGTTCTTACCCTTCACGACTGAGACTGACTCCAAGCGCTGGCCACTGGCGAACCTGGCGATCATTGCGCTGACCTGCCTCCTGCACCTCGTGATCGAGTTCCGCAGCGAGTGGCTCAGCCTGACCCTCTCCAAGGGCCTGATCCTGTTCCGCGGCGAGGGCTTTCAGCTTCGCCAGCTCCTCGGCTCTGTGTTCACCCACAGCTCCTTCGGCCACCTCTTCGGGAACATGTTCCTGCTCTTGGTCTTGGGAAACCCGGTCAACCGTCGCCTGGGGCACCTCGCCTACACGGCCCTCTATCTGGCCCTCGGTCTCGCCTCGAGCCTGGTCTGGCTGGGTCTGGGCTCGGGCTTCGCCGTCGTCGGAGCCTCGGGCGCCGTCATGGGGATCCTGGGCGCCTACTTCGTGCTCTTCCCCACCAACCGGATCCAAGGCCTGATCTCGTGGCTGAGCTTCGCCCTGATTCCGGTCCTCGTGATCGTCGAGGTGGGAGGGATCGAGGGGCTCTTGCCCCTGACAGCCTTGTTCTTGAGCGTTTACGTGATCGGAGTGATCTACTTCTTGCGTCGTGACGCCGCCGGGCAGGGGTCCCTCTTCGGAGACGGCCTCCTGACTCTCCTCGGGCTGCGCATGGTCCGGCTAACGGGGATCTGGCTCGTGCTCCTGACGGTCGGGGCCGACGTGGTCTACCTCGTCTCCCCCGTCGCCGGCGATCGGGTCGCCCACGAGTCCCACCTGGGTGGGTTCGTCGCTGGCTTCGCGGTCCTCTTCCTCTGCGCGGCGCGCGGCTGGGTCGCCCAGCGTCCTCAGGAGCGCACGCTCTGGGACCTGCTCCGCGGCCGGAAGGCTCCTGAACCGATCCGCGAGGACCTGGTGCCGGTCACCGTCCCAGCCACCCGGCGCTACGCCCGGGCGACTCGGGTTGGAACACAGCGACAGGTCCCCTTCGAGCAGTGGGCAGCCCAGACCCGCCGCCTGCGGGGCCAGGCCGAGCCTTCGCGCGCGGCCTAGCTGCCTCGTCCAGCAGGCTGAGCATGAGGTCGAGGCGAACCGGACGCGCTTCGCATCAGAGCACGAAGGGGCAGTCGTTCGCGACGTCTCCGACCTGGGTCACCTTGAAGTCCACGAAGCGGGCGCCGAACTCGTGCCCCGTGAAGGCGCAGCTCGCGCTGAGCTCGATCTCTCCTGGCCGATAGGCCGAGATCCAGACGGCCCAGTGGTTGAAGTGCGGCCAAAGATCCGCGAGCTTGCGAATCGGCGGGTGGACCTGCTCCTCAACCCACTCCAGGCCCAGCTTCGGCACGATCACCTCGTTGAAGTAGCGAAAGGCGCCCTTGGCGAAGGCCGGACGTAGGTCGCGCTGATTGGTCAGGAGGCCCGCTAGGGCAGCCTCCTGCTCCGGACTCGGGCGCTCCTCGTCGTGAATCCGCTCGATCGTGATCTGCATGCGCGCCCCACCCCAACCGGGGACGGGCTTCTTGAGCGACCAACCAACGCCTTCGTCCCTTAGGCGGGGGAGTTTCCAATTCGCGGGCAGCGGAGGTGTCCTGGTCGCTTTCTTCTTCGTCACCTTCTTCCTGGTCGTCTTCTTGGTCGTCATGCCGGCGATCCTAGCTCGTCCTCCGGTACCGGCTCGACCGCCGGCCGTCTAGAGTGCCCCCGTGCTGGGGCGAGCCTTCGAAGTGATCGCGATCTTGGTCGCCCTCGGCGCCGCAGGGGGCCTCGCGCTCCGCCTCTGGCGCGGGCGCGCGGAGCCCGCTCCCGAGGAGCAGGAGTCGGACCCGACCTACCCAGCCCTGGCTGCGGGTCTGACCCTGCTCGTGATCACAGCGACCCTCGAGGCCTGGTTCGACCCGCCGAGCGAGGTCACGCCGGTCATGTGGGGAGGTCGCGGGCTCGTCCTCGCGGCCGCCCTCCTGACGCTCTGGGGCCGCCGAGTCATGGGGCCGAGCTACGCCCCCACGGCTCACCACCCGCGACCTGCGGAGCAGACAATCGTCCACGCTGGACCCTATCGCCTGCTCAAGCACCCCCAATACCTGGGCAACTTCGGCTCGCTGGCGGGCCTCGTCCTAGCCCTCGACCTCCGCTGGTCCTGGCTGGCGCTCCTGCCCTTCGCGGCGGCGCTGGCCTGGCGAATCCGGCGCGAGGAGGCTTGGTTGGAGGCGACCCATGGCGAGGGCTGGCGCGAACGCGGAGCCTAGAGCCGCGCTGGACTCGTCGCACGAAGACGGATCCAACCACCAAAGACGCCGAGGGCACGCCTCGGGACTCGCAGCGCGCCTCGCCGAGCGGAGCTTCCCTCCCCCCAAGCCTCCGGTCCGCCCACACGACTCCGCCGCTGCCAACTCCGGAGCGCTCTCAATCCTCGCGAGACGACCTCTGCGGCCTCTGCGAGACCTCCGCGCTCTCCGCGTTAAAGAAACGTCACCCGAATCGAGCGCCGACACCGCTCGCCCCGCCCAGCCGCTAAGCCCAGCGAAGCCGCGCGCAAAGGAGCCGAAGAGCCCTCTAGCTCGTCGCGATCAACGAGTCCGAGCTGGACTTCTGATACTCGATCGCGGCGGCCACGAAGCCGCGGAAGATCGGGTGAGCCGTGGTGGGCTTGCTCTTGAACTCGGGGTGGAACTGGACGCCTATGAAGAAGGGGTGCTCCTTGAGCTCCACGATCTCGACCAAGCGGCCGTCGGGCGAGAGGCCCGAGAACACGACGCCCTCCTTCTCGAGGACCTCGCGGTACTTCATGTTGAACTCGTAGCGGTGCCTATGGCGCTCGCTGATCTCGCCCTTGCCGTAGAGCTCGCGGGCGATCGAGCCGGGGCGCAGGACGCAGGGATAGGCGCCCAGGCGCATGGTGCCGCCCTTGTCGACGACGCCCTCTTGGCTCTCCATGAGGTCGATCACGGGATCTGGCGTCTTGGGCTCGAACTCGGTCGAGTCAGCCTTGGGGAGCTTGAGGAGGTTGCGGGCCATTTCGACGCAGGCGACCTGCATTCCCAGGCAGATCCCGAAGAAGGGGACCTTCTGCTCGCGAGCCCAGGTCGTAGCCAAGACCTTGCCCTCGATCCCGCGCTCGCCGAAGCCGCTCGCGACCAAGACGCCGGAGACGCCGGCCAGGAGCTTGTCGGCCCCGTGCTCTTCGATCTCCTCGGCGGCCACGCGGCGGACCTTGACCTTGCACTTGTTGGCGATTCCGCCGTGGGTCAGGGCCTCATACTTCGACTTGTAGGCGTCCTGGAGCTCGATGTACTTGCCGACCAGGGCGACCTCGACCTCGCCCTGGGGGCGCTTGAGGGCGTCGACGACGCCCTCCCACACGGAGAAGTCCGAGCCCTTGGAGTCAATGTCCAGCATGGACATGATCACGCGATCCAGCCCTTGGTCGCGGAGCACGAGGGGGATCTCGTAGATCGAGTCGTCGACGTCCTTCTCAATGAAGGTCGCGCTCTCGTGGACGTTGCAGAAGCGGCTGATCTTGAGGCGAGTCTCCTCGGGGACGTCGTGCTCGGCGCGACAGATCAAGAGGTCCGGCTGGATCCCGATCTCGCGGAGCTTGCCGACCGAGTGCTGGGTCGGCTTGGTCTTGAGCTCGCCCGAGGCCTTGAGGTAGGGCAGGAGCGTGAGGTGAATGCAGAGGTGGTTCCCGCGGCCCATTTCGTAGGTCAACTGGCGGATCGCCTCGAGGAAAGGCAGCCCCTCGATATCGCCGACGGTCCCGCCGACCTCGCTGATCACGACGTCCGCGGTAGACGAGAGCGAGCGGATCTTGGCCTTGATCTCGTCCGTAATGTGAGGGACGACCTGGACGGTCTTACCGAGGTAGTCGCCGCGGCGCTCCTTGGAGATCACGTCGTTGTAGATCCGACCCGTCGTGAAGTTGCTGTCGCGGGTCAGGGGCGAGTTGGTGAAGCGGGTGTAGTGCCCGAGGTCGAGGTCGGTCTCGGTCCCGTCGTCGAGGACGTAGACCTCGCCGTGCTGGTAGGGCGACATGGTCCCTGGATCGACGTTGATATAGGGGTCGATCTTCTGCATGGCGACCTTGAGGCCGCGGTGCTCGAGGAGCATTCCGATCGAGGCAGCCGTCAGTCCCTTGCCGAGGGAGGAGACGACCCCGCCGGTGACGAAAATGTGCCGGGTGGGACCCCGCATTCCGAGCCGGTTCTTCATGACGCCTCCCTGCCTCGCCTGCCCGTGTTTGGTCCGAAAGACCAGACTTCATGCGGGTTCGCGCGCAGCGGAGCGCGCCGGCGAGGGTGCGGTAGGTTAGCAGGACCGCAGCGCGGGGGGGGAGCTTCACCGGCTGAACCAACTCGAGGGCCAGCTCTATCTCTTCGACGAGGCCTTCGCCCGCTGGGCGACAGGTCCCGGCGGGGTCTCGCCCTCTGGAATGGCCGCCTTGCGGGCGGACGCCAGCGGGATCCGGCCCCTCCACGAGGCCTTCCAAGACGGGTTCGAGGTGGATCAAGAGGAGCTCCAGGAGCTCCTGACAGGGACCCTCTGTCCCCTCCGCTGCACCTGCGGAGCGCGCTTCGAGCTCGCGGTTGGCCTGATCGAGGCCCTCGGCGAGGACGTCAACTGCCCGGTGTGCGGGACCCGGAAGCTGGAGGCGGGAGGCTACAGCTCCGAGTCCGGGGTGATCCCCCTCGGCCAGCCCAGCCCAGACTCGCCGCAGAAGAAGGGCCGCTACGTCGGCCCCTACCGGCTCAGGCGCCTGCTCGGCGCAGGCGGCATGGGCAGCGTCCACCTCGCAGAGGGCCCAAGCGGCGAGGAGGTCGCCCTCAAGCTCCTCGGCGGCTCCATCGAGGACCCCTCCCGCATGGAGCGCTTCCAGCGCGAGGGCGCGATCCTGAGCGAGCTGAACCACCCCCACGTCGTGGGCGTGATCGACCTCGGCGTAGACGAGCTCTCGGGGCGGCCCTGGATCGCCCTCGAGGCCGTCCACGGCCCGGACCTCGAGACGATCATGGAGACCCAAGGCGCCCTGGCGCCCGACCTCGTGGCCGGCGTCCTCGAGCAGTGCGCCCAAGCCCTGGGCTACCTCCACAAAATGGGCGTCCTCCACCGCGACCTGACCGCGGCCAACGTCCTCATGACGCCTCAGGGCGACGTCAAGCTCTCGGACTTCGGCCTGGCCCTCGACCTCTTCGACTCGATGCGGATCACCCTCTCGGGCAAGGTCGTCGGGACCCCAGTCGCCATTGACCCCTCGGTCCTCGAGGGAGAGGGCTGGACCGCAGCGGCCGACTTCTACGCCCTGGGGATCCTGGCCTTCCGCCTCCTGACGGACCTCGAGCCCTTCGGCGGGGCCTCGCCCGCCCAGATCTTCGAGGCTCAGCTGACGGTGGTCCCAACTCGGGTCGACGAGCTGAATCCGGCTGTCCCCAAGGAGCTGGCTGACCTCGTCGAGCGGCTCCTGCTCAAGGTCCCTAGCGAGCGCCCGACCCAAGACGAAGTCCACGACGCGCTCCGGCCCCTCTTGCCGCACGCCCAAACCCTCGTGCGCCTCGTCTCCGACGAACTGGACCCGCTCCCCATGGAGTCGTCCTCAGGGGACGGAGGCCTGGCGCCCGGAGAGCGCTTCTATCACTACAAGATCGAGGCCGAGATCGGGCGCGGCG
>Ga0316202_10001311_pt1 | contig 19828 bp, 13 predicted proteins | sample 3monrhotite_MG_FD_204934 | JGI IMG/M metagenome (GOLD analysis project Ga0316202, IMG submission 204934) | Microbial mat bacterial communities from mineral coupon in-situ incubated in ocean water Damariscotta River, Maine, United States -... | ecosystem: Environmental > Aquatic > Marine >... | reverse complement strand
CATAACGTTAAAACTCAACGACCTGTAAAGAACATCAAATCGCACAAAAGGGGCCATTGCCTGACATTGCAGAAATACAACATCAGGCAACTGTTTCAACCTAAATTAATCCGTTGAATCGTAGCGAGAGCGACTAAGGATCACTCGAACAATAATTGCCTCATTGGTCAACTGACCCAGGTTTTTTGGCGTGTGCAAAAGCTGTATGTGTTTTTACGCAATGTGTAAAAACGAAAAAAATGCCGGTTATTTTGATCCACAGTGTTATTAACGCAGAGTACGCAGAGGCGCAGAGTACGCAGAGAAAACCCATTAAAAAACATGCCTCTGCACTTGACTCAGCTCGTTCGTTATTTGTCAGCATTTCGCGCTTAGAAATGGTATTTTTCCGCTCAATTCATGGCCTGCCTGAGTTAAATGCAGAGGCATGTTAAAAAATGTTTTCCTTTGCGTACTCTGCGCCTCTGCGTACTCTGCGTTAATAACATCACACCTCTTCAATGTACTTTTTTGCGGGTAGCACATATTGGCTTTTTTAGCAGGGTGGAACAAGCGTAGCGGTTCCACCAAAAGGCCAAGGGGAAAACATCAGCAACCCCCCTCCCCCCTGTTTGCCCCAAATATCACCCCCCGGCCATTGACCGCTTAGTCATCCACGACTAACATAACGTTCCATATTCGTTCCATTCGATCAAGGAAATGAAGATGGCGACAGAAAAACTCCCCCTGGCACAAGCAGCCGCCGCCTTTGAGCAGATAAAACCGGAGCTGGGCACCGCTAACCTGAAACGGCTCACTCTGCTACAAGCCCTCTGCCAGAAAACGTCTGAAGCCGATCAGCTACAAATCGCCACCGTGCTGCAACACCTTTACCCCAACAACACCTCCACCCAGGCCAGCACCAATCTGCGCAAGTTTCGCCTCGCCTTTAACGAAGCGGCCACAGAGGCGGGCGTAAAGCTGGAATGGAAGGTGGATCAGGATCGAAAACGTGGCCCGGAGCGCTCCTGCTGGTTTGAGGGCGACAAACTTCGCACCCGGATCGCCCGCCAGCATTCATGGCAACAGGCCGATACCGGCGACGAACAATTGGAAGCCCCCACCGGTATCTCTCTGGACTCGCGTCAACCTGTTCACTTTTTTATCTGCTATGCGCGTGCCAACCAAACATGGGTAAACCGCTTTAAAGAGGCCCTGGAACCCAGACTCAAAGCCGACAAAGATTATCTTTTTGAACTGTGGCAAGACACCGACATTATTCTTGGCACCCACTGGCACACCGCCATCCAGACCGCGCTTGAGCAGTGCGATTTCGGGCTGCTGCTCACCAGCCCCGAATTTTTTAACAGCGAGTATGTCGTCGAAGAAGAGCTGCCCGCCTTTTTGCTCCATAGTGTGAACGAGCAAAGCTGCAAACCTGCTATCCCCGTCGGACTGGTGCAGTACAACTTCAGCGTTACCCGCATGCACGGTCTGGAAAAGCAGCAGGTTTTCAGAAACAACGAGAAGTTTTTTAACCAGACTCAAGGCAACAAAAAACTCGATTTCGCCGAGGCCTTGCACCATAAAATCCGCCAGGCGATCGAACACCACGGCCTGCCCGCAGCAACAGCCGCGAGCGATGATGACGAACCCCGTGCGCCTCAACCCACCCTGCAACCCAACCACCACGCCAGCAAATATCAGCAGAAATTTCGCCCCGACTGTGACTACCCCGAACCCCTGCACGGCCACCGGGCGACAGTGGGCGAAACGATAATCCATGATCCGGCCCCTGACACCAACAAAAAAGCCATCAACGTACTCAATGACCTGCACAACTGGCTGAACGATGAAAATAGCGAACCGTTCTACGCCCTGCTCGGCGATCTCGGCATGGGAAAAACCACCACCCTGCGCACCCTGACCCAGAAGTTATTGCGCGATGAAACCTCACCCACACCGCTCTATTTCGATCTGCGCGATTTGCACCATCGATCAACCAACGCCACGCTGGAAAGCATCCTGCGCGACCTGCTCGACCACAGCTGGGGCGTGCGGGCCGGTGAACTCTCGCCGCAAGACATTATCGACCTGGTGCAAAAAGAAGGCGCCATCGCCATATTCGATGGTCTCGACGAAGTGCTGGTCAACCTCCCTCCGCAACAGGGGCAACAATTCATCCGCCTGCTCTGGCAGGTCCTGCCGCCCCGCAATCCGGGAAAACCTGAAACCCGAGGGCGCATGATCCTCTCCTGCCGTACCCACTACTTCCCTTCCGTGCATGAACAGAACAGCCTGTTTCTGGGAGAGAATCGTGAACAGATCAAAAGCAGAGACTATCGCGGCACCCTGCTGCTGCCTTTTAACGAAACGCAAATCAAAAACTACCTGCGCAATAACTTCCCACAAAACGACGCCGATCAGTCGTGGCAACTGATTCAGGCGATCCACAACCTACAGGATCTCGCCACCCGCCCCTACACCCTCTCGGTCATCGCCAGCCAGCTAAAGGTGTTGGAGCAAAAACAGCTACGCGGCAAAGTGATTGACGCCACCGACCTCTACGAAGTGATCATCAACGACTGGCTCAATCGCGACGAAGGCAAACACCAGCTCAACCGCCATCATAAACGCCAGCTCATGGGGATGTTGGCTTACGACCTGTGGCAATCGGGCCAGCGCACCTGGCCCTACCAACAGCTGGAGCAATGGCTGGTGGACCGCCTCCACCAACACCCGGAGATCGTGCGCCACTATCAACTCGACAATACCGATGTCAGTGCGAGCAAAACGCTGATCGCCCTCTTCAAAGAGGACTTGCGTACAGCCACCTTCATCGTCCGTCCCAATGACGACGAGTTTCGCTTCGCCCACAGCTCAATGCTGGAGTATTTCTTGGCCTGCCAACTCTATAATCTGTGCGCCAACGATGAGACTGACGCCAGCGAAACCGCCTTTGCCTTGCAACCAAGCCAGGAAAGCTGGGCCTTTATGGCGCAGATCGCCCGCCGCCAGGGCGAAGCTGTGCTACAACAGGCGCTGCGCCAGATCAAACAGCGTTATCGGCCCGGTATCTCGGAAAATGCGCTGCGCTATACCCTGCTGGCACAAAGCAAAAACTGGCCCTCTGTATCGCTGACCCACTGGCAACTGCCAGGAGCAAAGCTGCGGCAGTTTGAATTTATCGCAGATCATTCAAACGCCGGACCCACCATCGGCCAAAATGAACGACTCAACCTGTCGGGCATCAACCTCAAAGACGCCGATTTGCGGCAGGCACGCTTTCACCACTGTCGCCTCGATGACAGCCAGTTCCAAAGTGCCCGGCTGGCCCAGGCGGAATTCCTCGACTGTCAGGCCGACGGTGCCGATTTTAGCGACGCCGATCTCACCGCCTGCACCTTCCGCAACCATACCGGCTCAACGTGGAAAAACAGCTCATTTGAGACAAACAAACTCTGGCGCAGCCGCTGGCTCAGCGAAAAACCTCAGCAGGACTGGTTGGACTGCCGCTGGCCCGGAGCTAAATGGCTGCGCACTGCCTGCTCGCCCGTCCACCCTGCCAAACCTGTCCCGCCCGCTCGACTTGAGTGGCTTACCTGTCATTCAAATATAGTCACCGCCTGCGCTTTCTCCCCCGACAGCCAGCAAATACTCTCCGCAAGCTCGGACAATACCCTCAAACTCTGGGAGCAGGACAGCGGTGAATGCCTCCAGACCTTCACCGGGCATTCAGGTTCGGTCACCGCCTGCGCCTTCTCACCCGACGGAAAACAGCTGCTCTCCGCAAGCGATGACAATACCCTCAAACTCTGGGACCGAACCAGCGGCGAATGCCTCCAGACCTTCACCGGGCATTCAGGTTCGGTCACCGCCTGCGCCTTCTCACCCGACGGAAAACAGCTGCTCTCCGCAAGCGATGACGCTACCCTCAAACTCTGGGACCGGGACGACGGCGAATGCCTCCAGACCTTCACCGAGCATTCAAGTTTGGTCACCGCCTGCGCCTTCTCACCCGACGGAAAACAGCTGCTCTCCGCCAGCGCGGACAATACCCTCAAACTCTGGGGCCGGGACAGCGGCGAATGCCTCCAGACCTTCACCGAGCATTCAAGTTTGGTCACCGCCTGCGCCTTCTCCCCCGACGGAAAACAGCTGCTCTCCGCCAGCGCGGACAATACCCTCAAACTCTGGGACCGGGACGACGGCGAATGCCTCCAGACCTTCACCGGGCATTCAGGTTTGGTCACCGCCTGCGCCTTCTCACCCGACGGAAAACAGCTGCTCTCCGCAAGCGATGACGCTACCCTCAAACTCTGGGACCGGGACGACGGCGAATGCCTCCAGACCTTCACCGAGCATTCAGGTTTGGTCACCGCCTGCGCCTTCTCACCCGACGGAAAACAGCTGCTCTCCGCAAGCTGGGACAATACCCTCAAACTCTGGGGCCGGGACAGCGGCGAATGCCTCCAGACCTTCACCGGGCATTCAGGTTCGGTCACCGCCTGCGCCTTCTCACCCGACGGAAAACAGCTGCTCTCCGCCAGCGCGGACAATACCCTCAAACTCTGGGACCGGGACGACGGCGAATGCCTCCAGACCTTCACCGAGCATTCAAGTTTGGTCACCGCCTGCGCCTTCTCCCCCGACGGAAAACAGCTGCTCTCCGCCAGCGCGGACAATACCCTCAAACTCTGGGGCCGGGACAGCGGCGAATGCCTCCAGACCTTCACCGGGCATTCAGGTTCGGTCACCGCCTGCGCCTTCTCACCCGACGGAAAACAGCTGCTCTCCGCAAGCGAGGACGATACCCTCAAACTCTGGGACCGGGACGACGGCGAATGCCTCCAGACCTTCACCGGGCATTCAGGTTTGGTCACCGCCTGCGCCTTCTCACCCGACGGAAAACAGCTGCTCTCCGCAAGCGAGGACGCTACCCTCAAACTCTGGGACCGGGACGACGGCGAAGGCCTCCAGACCTTCACGGATCATTCAGACTGGGTCACCGCCTGCGCCTTCTCACCCGACGGAAAACAGCTGCTCTCCGCAAGCTGGGACGGGACCCTCAAGCTCTGGGACCGGGACAGCGGCGAAGGCATCCAGACCTTCACCGGGCATTCAAGTACGGTCACCGCCTGCGCCTTCTCACCCGACGGAAAACAGCTGCTCTCCGCAAGCCAGGACAACACCCTCAAGCTCTGGGACCGGGACAGCGGCGAAGGCATCCAGACCTTCACCCGGCATTCAAGTACGGTCACCGCCTGCGCCTTCTCACCCGACGGAAAACAGCTGCTCTCCGCAAGCGAAGACGGCACCCTGAGACAGTGGCATTGCCACTCAGGCCAGATGATCCAACCTGTCATCCGGCCCTCTGGAAAAGCCTGGGCGGTAATTGATGAGGAGCAAAACCGGGTAATCTCCTGCGGCCCCGAGGCGTGGCGCTATCTCGGCTGGGTGGGTAAGGATGAAAATGGCGAACTGCGACGTTATCCCGCCGAAATCAACGGCTGGCTACCCGAGGTGCCCGACTGATGACCCGCCACAATACCGACGTTGACCACACGACCTTTAAATATGGATTAAATGTGAATTAAGGGCTAAAAATGCTCTACCCCAAAAGAATCAATAAGTACAGCACTAAATAAGTTAAGTTGTTGATTTTTAGTATATTAATCTAGCGCTTAATTCACATTTTAGGTTTAAATATGCGGTATGTGTTTTACGCAATGTGGGGTAACGAGAAAAATGCCCGTTATTTTGATCCACAGTGTTATTAACGCAGAGTACGCAGAGGCGCAAAGGACGCAGAGAAAACCCATTAAAAAAACATGCCTCTGCATTTAACTCAGGCAGACCATAGATTGAGCGGAAAACACCATTTTTAAGTGCCAAATGTTAACAAATAACGAACAAGCTGAGTCAAGTGCAGAGGCATGTTAAAAAATGTTTTCCTTTGCGTACTCCGCGCCTCTGCGTACTCTGCGTTAATAACATCACACCTCTTCAATGTACTTTTCTTGCGGGTAGCACAATTGGCTGTTTGGGTTTTTTTCGTTCTCCTGCCTCTGTGTGAGAATGCGCATATGAATGGTTCAGATTTCTACGGAAGACCATGAGAGCCAGAATAAACGGTGCTTTATGCAAATATTTTATGGGCTGGTTACCATTTAGCTCTTAATTCACATTTAAGGGTTAAATCACTCTGTTAGCACTTTATATTGAGAACACCTATTAAAAACACCGTCATTCCGGCATGTCTTTAGCCGGAATCAAGCGTACAAACACAGAGACGCAAAGAAAAACACCAAAAACTTTTCGCTCACTGCGTTAAATACCCGGTGATTTTTAAAAGGCAGGTTTATTTTCTTGAAACATACCCGCATATTTCAGTGTCACACACCAAGAACAAAAATCGTATTTTTACAATAATGTCAGAGGAATAAACTATGGTGCTATCAATAATATTCGGGCTGATGCTGATCTGCGCATTGATATGTCGTCGTGTTGCCAAACATCGGCAAAGTAACCCGATTTTCTGGGGTGCTATGGGCTTCACTTTCGGACCACTTGCAATACCCTTCGTCTTTTTGTCCAAACCAAACTCACACAAGCCAACGCCTGCTAACTAGGGAGTGTTAACAATCACTTTGCCTCGCCTAAAGCGCCTGCTTTTGGTGGCGCCACAAAATAATTATGAATCACTGCTTATATTCAGGGTTTTTCATATTTCTTCAACAACGCATCCTCCGCCCTGATTCGTTCCTGAAACTGCTCCGGCGTAAGGCTCACTTTTTTCAGCCATATTTGCGAGGCATGAATTTGTATAACATTGTGCCCCTGACAAGTACGATCCAGTATTTCAGAAAACCGAAAACTGTCCTCACCAAAATCATCAAGCAGTTTATTCTGAGCGTTTTTATGCGCCAAAAAACGAGAAAAAATATCAACAGCCGTAAACTTTGTTATTCCTTTTTTGTCCAGCATTCTCAACTCTGTTAACTCTTCACGATCAGCAGGACCAGCCCAACGCATCGATAGGCTTTCACTCTCCAGATAAAGAATCATCTGTTTGACGGAAAATTCTTCCAACGTTTTTTTCAATTCCGCAGCAGGACGGGGCTTTAGTAAAAACTCATCCGCACCTGCTTCAAGACAAGGTATCTTGTTGTCCGGATTTGCGCTGTGGGCAACAACCGGGAGATAGGTGGTATTTTTCCGGATTGCCTGAATAGCCTCTACGCCATCCATGACCGGCATGTTGATGTCCATCAGACAAAGATCATAATTCACCGCCCCCTTCTCCCCACTTTTGCGAACACGCTCAACCGCTTCCCTGCCATTAACAGCGAGGTCAACGCTATATCCCCAGCGAATCAATTGCTTTTGGTGAAGTCTGCGAATAGCGGGATCATCCTCAGCGATGAGTATTTTCATTTTTCAGAATCCTTTTTGTTGGTGGGGCGGCTAATGCCCAATTTTCGGGCATATCGGGCTTGTGAGGCATTCCCTCTGCGTTTCCTAAGATTACTAGCAAGTCTATTTGAACAATCCATTCTCATATGTAAACATACCGAATGGTTCACAAGTGAACTAGATTAGTTGTAATCACCCTCACCAGACTGGAAAATGCCCAGCAAAATACAACTATCGCCACATTAGAGCGAGTATGTAAGGCGCTCAAATGTGATATCGGCGACATATTTAAGGTTTTGTAAATATAAAAAAAAGGGGCTATAAGCCTGATTTAACGGACACCCCAAAATAGCGCCCCAGACATGATTTATTTTTTGTTTTATCCTGATTCTTACCGAAGGTTTTTTTCAGCCGACAAATCAATCCAACTAAAATACAAACAAAAACAAAAGATTAAGTATATGTAACGAGTAACGTGACTCTACCCGTACCTGATCCTCCTATACGCGGGAATCAGCCTGTGGTTTCATACCGCCATGAATTTAGCAAGCAAACTGGCAGAAAACCTGAAGGCACTCCGTGGGGAAAAATCCGTACCGGAGTTTGCGAAAAAGCTGGGGATTAGCAAATCCACACTTTATCGGCTCGAAGGGGCAGACCAAAACACGACGTTACGAACCATTGAACAATTGCAGACACGGTTGAATTGCTCGGCTGCTGAGCTTCTTGACAGAAATTCCGGGAATGAGTAAGCAGCGGAGTAAGGGCACACTTACATTAATATTTTTTGACTGCCCCGCTAAGGAATGGAAATAGTCATTGCTAATGGTAATGGTTTTTCTGCTTTTGACCGCCTGACAAAGATAATGAAAAAACCGGGGGAAAAATATGGAAAATAAAAAAGGGAGCAAAACTCTCTCCTGAATTGAGACGGGTAAAAGACATGAGGCCTGCTAATAAAGGTCACTATATGATCGCTCCCGCAGAAGATATGCCTCTGAAAAAATATCTGGGTTTTCTTGAAGAGTTGGGTCTGGACCGGTCAAAAGTCAGCTTAGTAACGCAAATGGAGAAAGCTAATGTCGGCTAAAGGGTTAAGTCTTATTGTTAGTGAGTATCACATTATAAACGAAGCGCTAAAGCACTATGAAAAACACCTGGAAAAATTATCTTCCATGACTATCGATGAAGATCAGGAGCTGATTTATGATGAGAAACTCCAAGATATTGAAGGATTGTTAAACTCAATAAAAATATCAGCTAAAAATAGCTACAATCTTGACCTGAAGTAAACTAATAACGAGTCTAGGGGGTGTTAACGATCACCATGAGTGGCGAGATTCTGGCCCTTTTCCGCGCTGGCGTCGTTGCGGTTCGTTGCAATAGAATAACGATTACGCCTCACCGCGCCTTGCCAGTACGAAAAATACCTCTGATCACGCTCACTCAGGTAATTGTTAACACCCCCTAGTGAAAAGTCTAAATTTTCAGATTGATGTCTATACCAATATTCTCGTGGTGCATAAAATGCGCCCTACCAGACTGGGAGATAGATGTTTTGCATAAAAGCCCAGCGGACATTAAAAAATGGATTATGGAAACCTAACCAATAAGAGAAAAAAATAAAATGAAGCATATTTTTTTAAAGATCGCCTTATTAACAACATCATTTTATCTATTAACTGGGTGTGCGATTTCCCCAAACAACATAAATGATAACACCGCACTTCCATCAAACAACGGGGTATTAGTTGTTGGCCTCCATACTGACTGGGAAGGCCACAACAATCCTCTTTTAGCTAGCTTAAAATTAATGTACATAGGAAAAGGTGATTCCGATTTTTCTTATAAAACCATGAAGTTTCAAGGAAACAACTTTATTCATGTAATAAATTTACCGGCAAATCAATACGAATTTTATCTGTTAAGTTTCGGAAACAGATACATGGAATTGAATAGAGAAAAAGGTCAATTCAACATCAGCCCCAATGAAATAACATATATTGGTGACATTTATGCGAACATTGATCTATCGTTATTTTCAGCATTAGCGTCACTCGCCACAAAAGATGAATTGCCAAAAATCACCAAACACATGAAAACTAACTACCCCATACTCACGACCAAATACCCGCTTGTAAAAAAAATTATAACCATTGAGCGAAGAAAATAAAATCCACTATGATCGAAGACATTTCTATTTTTTTCCAGCTGCTTATTGTTGCATTCGCTGCCATCCTAGGCGGCTGGATTACTTACTTACGCCTGCACCGCCGCATTTCCGAGCTTTCTGAAAAAAACACCGAACTCAAAACCACGCTGGAAATGGAGCGTGCCGCACAAACAGATAAACTCGCTTCACTCAAACAGGCACAGGAACTGGCACGCAGCCAACTCACCGAAACCTTCGGCCATCTATCCAGTCAGGCACTAAAACAAAACAACGAAGAATTTCTGAAGCTGGCGCAGGAAAACCTTAAACAGTTTCAAAATAAGGCACAGGGTGAATTCGCGCAAAAAGAACAGGCCATCGACAACCTGATAAAACCTATCAAAGCCGCACTGGAAAAAACCGAAAAACAAATTCACAGCATGGAACACGAGCGTAAGGAAGCCTACGGCGCACTCACGCAGCATCTGGAGGCCATGACCCAAACCCAACAAGCGTTACAGGGTGAAACACGCAATCTGGTGAAAGCACTAAGACGCCCCGAAGTCCGTGGCCAATGGGGCGAGATGACGCTCAAGCGTCTGGCCGAACTCGCAGGCATGGTAGAACATTGTGATTTTTACGAACAAGAACACACGCAAACCGAAGACGGTGCCATGCGCCCGGACATGATTGTGCGCATGCCCGGCGGGCGTGAAATTGTCGTGGATGTTAAAACCCCGCTGGATGCCTATCTCTCTGCAGTAGAGGCCACCGATGAAAAAGAACGAGAAGTGCATCTGGCACGCCATACCAAAAATGTGCGCAAACGAGTACAAGAATTGGCCACCAAGGGCTATTGGAATCAATTTAAAAATTCACCGGAGTTTGTCGTACTGTTTATTCCCGGTGACCAGTTTTTAAGCGCCGCTCTGGATAATGACTATTCATTGTTAGAAGATGCCATGCAGCAAAAGGTGATTCTCGCCACACCCACCAGCTTTGTCGCATTGTTACGTGCAGTGGCCTATGGCTGGCGACAGGAATCTCTTGCAGAGAATGCGCAGCACATTCGGGAAGTGGGCGAAGATCTTTACGCTCGACTGGCAACATTTGCAGAACATCTCGGCAAAGTCGGCAAAAATCTCAACAACTCGGTACAACATTACAACAAGGCCGTGGCCTCATTTGATACGCGCGTACTACCCGGCGCACGCAAATTTACCGAAATGGGGATCTCAAGCAAAAAAACGGTGGAAAATATTGATCAGGTGGAAACGACAACACGTAACATTGAGATACAAAGTATTACATCACAAAATAACGATACGCTTGAAAATAATACTGACAAGTAGTCTGGCTAAACACCTTAAAAAGCGAACAATAAAAGTATGAAGTTTGAAATCATTATGTATCCCGCATTGCTATCGATCCCGGGTATCATATGGCTTGTTTTTCAGTTTAGAACACACCCAGAAACTGAAATAAAAAAGTGGCTTTGGTGGCCATTGTTAAAATTAGTTTTATCGATTGTAATACTTATTGCCGTGTCAACCTGGGTTGTCGCCAGAGGGATTTTAGCGCTATTTGGGATGGGAGATATTGGAATATGGAGCATCATTCTACTTTCGACTTATGTTACAGCCAGCTTTTTATTGGGACAATGGATTAAATCGACCCGGCTTGGGAATATTTCAGTCTCAATTGTATTTGCAGCAGTGGTTATCTATTTTGGTTTTATGAATCCAGTCCTTATTGTTAAGCCTCTGGCAGATAAAAACATTGCCACTGCCCAATATTGGATGGGATATTTTTACGAGACAGGAATAGGGGGAGTAATAGGGAAACATAAACAAACCGCATGGAAATGGTACAGCAAGGCAGGAAAACAAGGGCACATAAATGCCGCATATGCCGCCGTAAGACTACTTCCATCAAAAAATCATGACCGTGTAGCATTGTTAAAATTGTTAGCGGCATCTGAACCGGACGGGGAAATATATTATGATTTATGGCAGTCAACATTTTTTATGCCCTATTCATCAAAACTCGAACAGGAAAATGATGCGGACAAGTGGTTAACCCTTGCTGCTGAGTATGGGCACAGGGATGCAATTCTAAACGCAATGAATAAAAAATACTCACTGGAAAACTCATGTCGTCTATCACCAAGATCATATGAGGCGCTTCCTAAATTTGAACAATGGGTAAATGCCTATGAACAGGCTCGTCAATCAAATTCTGATGAAAAAGAACTAGCATTTTTTAAGGAAAAAGTCGCCTGTCTTGCAGAAAAAGTAGCAGAAGCAAAAATACAGGATGCGCAATTAGTTAAACTCACACAGAATTTATTTTCTACCGACTTTCAAACTCAGGTTAATGCGCTGGGAACCATCAAACAAATGGGGCCAAGAGCCATTACGGCTATTCCAAACTTACTCAAAGTGGCGCATACCAAAAATGCCTCTACCGCGCAGCATGCGCTCACTGCGATTAATAAAATTGATCCGGAGGGTAAAATTGTAGCGGAAAAAATTGTGGCTATGTTATCGCATCAAACACCATACATAAGAGCAAATGGTGCCTACGGTGTGGCACTTTATGCGGATGTTTTGCCAAATGCGGTAGCACAATTAGATAAATTATTAGAAGATCCAAATAACAATGTTGCAGGACGGGCTGCTTTGGCTTTGTCTGAGTACGGGAAGTTGGCAAATGCCAGCTTGGAAAAAATTGATGGGTTGAAAAGAAGGCGTGATGGAAGGCTAAGTTCATACGCCCGTCAAGCCTATAACAAAATTAAGAGAGCCGAAGTCAGGTAGATTGTATTAGAAATACTGCCTACTACCTCTCCTCAAAGAACAAATCTTATTTTTCACAGTTTGGAGTATGCTAAATGGGAAATTCACTTTTTGAACAATTAAAAAAAACCGGCCTGGTGGATGATAAAAAAGCAAAAAAAGCGAAACACAGCCAATATAAAGACAAGAAACAGAAAAGTAAAAAAGGTGCGCCGACTCAAATAGATGAGGCAACGTTGCTGGCCCAAAAAACACTCGCTGAAAAAGTTGAACGCGATCGTCAACTGAACCAGGAAAAAAAGGCGGAGGCTGAACACAAAGCCATTGCCGCGCAGATTAAACAGCTGATCGAAACCAACCGGATTAAAGATGGTGGCGGTGATGTCATGTATAACTTTACCGATGCCAACGTGGTGAAACATCTTTATATTTCGCAGCAGGCGCATACGCACCTTATCGCTGGCCGTTTAGCTATCGCCAAACTCGGAGACGCTTACGAACTGGTTCCCGTACCTGTCGCAGAAAAAATAATACAACGCGACGAACGTTGTATTATTTTATGTGAGCCTGCTACTGAGACTGAACTCCCTGAAAATGACCCATATTCGGACTATAAAATTCCGGATGATTTAATGTGGTAAAAAACGAACCCTGGCCGTAAGAAATCCACTGGGTAAGAACATCAAACCAATCTATATTTTCTGGAAACAGGGTATGTAGAACAGGAATACTATCAGGGTCAGCTGGGTCAGTTCCAGCCAGCCGTTCATCACCGTTCAACACGCCGTCTTCATCACGGTCCAACGCAATGCGCATACCCGATCCTGGAGGCGTACAAGTATAGGTAATGTTAACGTCATACTTCGCTTTTTTACGCAATGCGGCATCGGTGATTGCTCCTTTGTACAGAGTATCTCGTGCAAAAGTACCATCATTTTTATAAAGAAAGCCTTTCCGGTTTCTTTGCGCAACCAAGTCACATTCGCCAAGGTTAGCTCTTGCAATCATGAGATCAATGCGCGGACCAACGATGTCACCATTACCTTCAGTCAACGTAATCTGTTGTCCCATAATGGGGAAAAAATTGCTGGGGAACACCATCAGATACTGTTCAATATTACGTCGCGTTTCCATTCCTTCAGGAGAAACCGGTAGCACATCATCATTACCCGGGTCCAGCGGTGTCACCGTACCCGGCGCACGCGGTAAAAAACCACTGGTGTTGTGGAAACGGAATACCGTATCTGCAGCGCCTTCTTGAGTGTAACCAAAGCCTTTGATTTGATCTCCCATGTGCATATTGTCATTCCCAAAAAAGAAATGATTGAAGATTTGCTGGAAATCTTCTGGCACATCCGGGTCCCAGGCAGGGTCCATTCCGGTCAAAGGGTCATCCGCCAGATACTTGCGACTGTTAGGCATACCAAACATACCCACCTTGTTGTACTGATTACGCAAATGGGGAACCGTCAAAAACTGTTGAATAAAAGCAAAAGTGTTTCTCGTATTAGTACCGAAAACACCCGGCTTGTCGGTGAAATCTTTATTGAAATCACGGTCAACGACATGGCAACCACTACAATGAAACCCGGTGTCGGCCATTATCGTGGGATCAAAAAAGAAATCCTCACCCGCCTGTTGAGCGGATGTCAGAGAATCATCAAGGTGACGAATCGGGTTTGCCGGGTACATTAATTCCAGTGCGAAGTCAGTGAATTCATCCATGGCTTCTGTAGACAATGGCGTACTACGCCCCTGAAGCCCTACAAAAGTATTGTTGAATTTGGAAAAAGCCAAACGCTCGTTGTAGATACCCATGTCAGGTTGTACGTTGCTTTCCTGAGAACCATCGGCTTCCAGATTGCCTCCCGTCTGATCACCACGCCAATGCATCGCACCATGGTTGGCCATGCCGCGCATACTCTGCGTGATCATTGGGCCTTTAACCGGTGCAAAATGCGGGCTTACGGGCAGACCAAAATCTTCATGATTAATGACCAGATCACTGGGACCGCCAGGATAAGTAGCAGCACTAGGATTTAATACCACGTTGCCACTGGGGTCGCCCAGAGACCAAGCCAATTGATCCATATCACCAAACACATGACACAACGCACAAGAGCTGTCGCCGTGGCTGGAAGTCAGCGATGCGTCGTAGTGATATTTTCGACCGACGACAATATGTGCAGGCTCGGGGTTGTACATTGTTATGTGCGAAATTTCTGTATGGGTATCAACATCAATAACTGAAATCGCATTGTCAAAGCGTGTTAACACATACAAAAGGTTATTTTTTTCATTCAACACAAGGCCAGCAGGGCCGCCACCACTTAATTGAATTTGATTGGCAAGATCAGGAACAAATGTATTATTTTCTAATTTGGCCGTATCAAACACACCCACTTTTCCTGAGCCAAATGCAGCAACATACAAAGTTTTGCCATCACGGCTAATGGCCATGTCCATCGGCTGCGCTAGTGATCTGGCATTTTTATCATTGGGCAAATCATCACAACAAATGCTGTAATCAATATGTTTGTTCAAATGCACCGGGGTTACAGTGCCATTATCCAGCACCGTAATTCGGCTTTCGGCAAAATGTCCATTGAGCGTTGTATAGTCAGCTGCTGCGGCATCAGCTGTTGCAGGCAGCGTATTGGCAGACCCGGTAAAACGCTGCAGGTTTAATGCTTCGGTATTGGTCACATAAACTTTGCCGCTCACCGGATTGCTGATCATGTTAAAAATAATGGTACCCACACCAGAGATCGCTTCGATTTCCACGGGCACATCGGCACTCGCATCAATCACAAACACATCGTTATCTGGCAGGTTAAAGTTAACCAGGTGATCCCAAATCGTACCGGCTTCATCAACCCAGTGTTCGCCATTGTGCTGAACAATCAAGCCGGTTAAAGGCTGTATATTACCTGCGATATCGGTCATATGTGCTTCTGGTACGCCATCACCATTGGTGTCCACATTCAAGCTGGCCAGTGGAACACCGCCATTGTCAGTGACGACGGTTTCCGTTACAACCGTTGTTTTATTGCCTGTTTTAAAACCAGCGGCATACACTTTGCTGCCGTCAGCAGAAACGGTTAACGCACGAGGGGAGTCTGTAAACAGGGTAATAATGGTTAACGGAGCGCCACCCAGGTTTGTATCATGATCGACATTATTGGCGTCAAAAACCCAAACATCAGCACGACCAACTCCCGGCGTGGTTAATGCTGGATCAACTGGCGAATTCTGGCCACGGTGAGCGGTCGTAATAAATGCACGGTTGTTATGTTTCCCGGCAAAAACAATATCCATGGGTTCATCTCCCACCAACAGCGTTTTGATAACCTGCTTGGCACCATAGCCAACATTGACAATACTGATACTGTCAGAAATGCTGTTGACGACCCAGACTTCATCGTTATTGCGTACGGCAAGTGCGACGGGTTCCATTCCCACCAGAATGGAGCGCCTGTGATTCAGTCTGCCGTTTTCGTCAATTCTGAATATTTCCAAACGATTGTCCGGCGTGTTTAGTGCGAACAATTTTTTGCCATCCGGTGACATCGCCAAAGGACGCACCTGCCCGGACTCAAAGAGTGTGTAAGAACTGCTGGAAAACACAGTCGGAACCAACAATAATTGCATTGCAATGACAAATAGCAATGACTTACCTCTACGATCAAACATTTACAAACCTCCTGTATACAAATTATATCCAGGAATGATTAAAAATTAGCCATTCCGACATACTACTATTAACTAAACACCTGACTCGCTATATGCATAGTAGGGGTTTTTACCCGCAAATCCACCACTAAATATAATGAAAATATCCTATCGGCAAAATTTTTCAGGGGAATTTTTTTACTCGAAAGGTACGCTGTATTTGCGCTCGCCACTCCAGTGGCACACCGGCAACTTCAGCGTAATCCTGCCAGTTTGATACTACCTGCTGCACTTCCTGGATAATGGCCTCGGCACGCCCGCGTTTCATCGCTGCCGTTTTTGCACAGGCTTTGAAATCATCCAAGACGAAGTTATCGCGCTTACCGTTGAGCGTCATTTGATGACTGGCTGTCCAGCTGCCCGTGGGATTAAAACTGAACGTGATATCAAAGACCGGTGACAGCGACCAGTTACCGGCCTTGTCCATCAGGAAGGCAATATTTTTAACATGGTCATCCTGATTGCGAGCAACGATGTTAAACACCATGCGCCGGAATTGCTCTTCGATAGTCTGCATGGGCAATGCTAACTGGCGAATCACCAGCAATGCCTGTTCGTAGCTGTACGCACCCGCCAGATTAAAATCAAAGTGCGCCAGTGCACACAAAGATTGCATGTGGCATTTTTCGCCATTGCTCAAACGATCAAAACGCCGTGTCATAAAATGCTGTCGGTTGTTTTCCTCGAACAGACGGCAGTCGCTGATATCAATGCCACAATCCTTTGCCATCAGGTAATAGGCGTATTCGATCATCCCGAAATCCTGTGGATCTTCCAGCTCCTTATCCCGGTTACCCGCAACACCATCAAACTTCAGCAACCAGTATTCAAAACCCTCACCTGCTGGAACCTGCCCAGAGCGCACTTCATTGCTGGTCGGGTTCCAGGCAATTACCGCCTTGGCCCGAGCACCACCCGCAGAGGTGCCTACACGCAGGATATCGGCCAGAGCCTGCTCTTTCCCGGCATCTTCAAAAGAAGCACGCAGATTATTGCGATGACTGAGTACCTCCGACGCTAGCTCAACCAGCATATCGATTTGTATCTGGCTTGCCTGCTGCGCCTGCGGACCAATGGCGGGCGTAAATTCCAACGCCCCCATGCCCCGCTCCCCTGTGTAACACAGGCGCTCCAGCGCATTAAAAGAGTCTGACTGCCGCCCTCGGGTGGCCAGCCAAGCATCAATCAGTGTATTACCAAATTTGTCTGGCAAGGAATCCGCCAGCAAACCCGGCAAACCGTGAAATGTCTGCCGAGACAGTTCAGGAAAACGGTAAACACGGCTGGCCAATGGCATCATCAACGGCGCGATTTCAATCCCACTGCGAATAAAGGCGGGATCATATTCAAAACTGGCAACTTCGTCGCCATCAACCAGTGACACCGCTCCAATACTGCGTCCCCATAATCGCACCTCGGTAACACGGCTCATGTATCGTCATCCCAGGACCATGGCTGCGGTTCTTTAGTGCGATTCGCCTGCCGCTGTCCGGAGGCACGCTGCCGTACCTTGCCTTTTTGCCGGAGTAAATCCATGGGGCTCGGCTGAACATCAGGCAGCAACAACTCCAGATTCGGCAACAGTTCCAGCACCCGGAAAACACGGATAAGGCTAGACATCTGCGCCGAAGCACCCGCCTCAATACGCTCTACCGTACGCTTGGCAACACCCGCCTGCTCAGCCAGATTCCCTTGTGTTAGCTGCAATTCAAGCCGACGACGCGCAATGCGAACACCCAGTTCAGTGAGAATGGCTTCATCAGTAAACAATCTGGAAATTTTCATGATCATACCTTTGACGCACTGATCTATTAAATGGACATTTATCACGATACATGGCGCTTTATAGCCCATACCTGCCAATAAATCAAATCGTCATTATTGACGAATAAATAATCATATATCAATTTATTCTTCACTTTTGGCGAATTAAAAAATCACGCTCGGGTGGGTTATGATGGCATCAAGGACGGTTAGGGTTTCATTTTCTCAGCGGTCAATCGCAAAATCCGGACGTAATAAACCCCGTATTGAAAAATTAAATGAAACCTTTTTTGAAGAGGTCAGCGTTTATTGTTATGCGTTCCAAGGAAATATCGCATAACAGGGATTAGGGAACTATTTTTCTAACGATATAACCCGTACCATCAACTGATCATGCGTTTTTCAACCGCTTGAAAAAGCACACATACTCATACTTGAGCAACGGATATTCAACGAGGGAAATAATATGCTGATCAGGAAAAGTACACATTTTATGGCAGACTACAAATGGTTAGGATTACTCATACTAACATTATTCGTACCCGCCTGTTCAGACAATAATTCCATCCCTGAGAGCTCAGAGCCGATTTCGGAAAAACTGACGCAACGCGTCCCATTGGCAGCTTTGCGTTTGCAAAAGGCTAACGATTGTGGTGAATTAAAAAATTACATATCCACATCATTGATCAAACGCTATACATCAATTCCACGCCACAGTTATTACAGCTGTTCTTCGGGTGGTGGCGGCGCAGCACCTACTCCCATCATTAACGATGAAACCAATTTGTCCGGCGACGCAACCGACGATTCTTCACGCACACCCACTGATGTTTCCGATACCAATAATCAAGTCGCGGGCGTTAATGAAGGTGATATTGTAAAAACAGACCAACAAGGCAATATGTACATTCTTAGTGGTCGGCACTTTATTGTTGCCAAAGGATTCCCTCCCCACGACTTAAGTACACTGGCCAAAATAGACTTGGGCGCACACGGCTTAAACCTCTTCCTCGACAAAGAAAATCAACGGGTAACTATTTTAGCCCGATACAGTGAACCTGTTTACATTACCGACGATACACCCTCAGCATCGGACGAAAGTCTCACTGCGATTTACCCAGAACCCGGTCGTGATTACACGACAGCTATTTTTTATGACATTTCCACCCCAAGCGAACCTGAAGTCATCGAGCAAATTCAAATGCGCGGCCATTTCCGGGAAGGGCGCCGGATCGAAGACCGTTTACACTTAGTGTCTAGTCATTATCTTCAAACTGACACACTGTATAAAGACTCAGAGTTTATCGACTTGCAGAAAAAATTTAACGATACGGTAAACGCCGTTAAATGCGATACACCCAATGGTGAAGTCGAAAACAATCCTGCCGTAATACAGGCACAAAAAAATCTCAGCGAAAAAATTGAAAACATTATCAATGCCATTGATCCCACAGATTATTTACCGGACGCCAAGCGCATCATTGGTGATACATCCGAACCTATTCCTTATCTTGCTTGTAACGACATCAATCATCCTGAAGTCAACATGAGTCTTGGATTACAGATCATAACCAGCATCGACACTGATGGAGCCAATCTCGCAGCAACCGGCATTATTAACAACAGCCACATTGTCTATGCCAGCAAAAACAACTTCTATCTCGCTGAAAACAGTCAGAACTGGTGGTGGATGCTACCCAATAATGAATGGCCGACATCCCAGTCAGTGATCTATAAATTTGCCATTTCAGAAAATGCACCAAGCTATGTGGCCACAGGCCGTGTAGATGGCTATATCAACAATCAATTCAGTTTGAGTGAGCACGAATATGACGGCAAAGGCATGCTCCGCATTGCAAGCACGCAAGATGATTTTTTCCGCGTTGACGACGGCGACAATTCTGAATGGCAACGCGTGCAAACCAATCATTTATCCATACTGGACGACGATGGTGCTGGCCAACTCAACATCGTAGGCGAAGTGCGT
>Ga0316202_10001309_pt1 | contig 19881 bp, 23 predicted proteins | sample 3monrhotite_MG_FD_204934 | JGI IMG/M metagenome (GOLD analysis project Ga0316202, IMG submission 204934) | Microbial mat bacterial communities from mineral coupon in-situ incubated in ocean water Damariscotta River, Maine, United States -... | ecosystem: Environmental > Aquatic > Marine >... | reverse complement strand
ACAGCCGTGCAGGCAATGAAAGCCGGTGCCGTAGATTATATTGAAAAGCCACTGGACCGGGATCAACTGCTTGAACGTATTCACGAATGTCTTACCATTGATTCCAGCCGCAGGGAGAAGAACGCCCTCCATGATAAATACAGCGAGTACCTTAGACAGCTTACGCCCCGCGAATATGAGGTAATGGAGTTGATGGTTGCCGGCAAGATGAACAAGGTCATTGCGGCTGATCTGGATATCAGCCAACGCACGGTAGAAGATCACCGATCTAAAATCATGGAGAAATTACAAGCCAAATCCATTGCCGATGTCGTCCGTTTCTATCTACTTAGTCAGTATTAGACATCGTACCACCCACATAGCGACCACAGCTCAGGCACTGCACTAAATCATATGGATCCGTACTATTACGGATTTTGCAACGCCCAAAATCACGTAGATTTCACCTTGCACCGCCATATCTATGCGGAGATCAAGGAGGTTTATCATGACTATTTCAATGTGGACTCGGGCTTCAGGCGCCCCACTGACTGCATTAGCAGCAGCTATTTATCTCGCAGATCACGCCTGAGACACTTCGATGTCAAAGCACAATGACTTCGACATAGGCATGGAGCACAAGGTTGATCTGGTTGCGCAGTTGATTGAATCTCTTGATGCAGTTCGGCTCAGACATAGTGAAGCTCAGAACATTGCCAAACTGGGACACTGGTCTCTGGATCTGGTCAATGATAAATTGCATTGGTCTGATGAAATCTTTCGAATTTTCGGACTTAACCCAGAAACGTTTACGGCCTCTTATGATTCTTTTCTTGATGCTATCCACCCTGAAGATCGTGATGCAGTCAATGATGCCTATAGCGTATCGCTGAACACACAAGCCCCCTATGCGATTGAGCATCGTTTGCTTATGCCGGATGGCTCAATCAAGTGGGTGATTGAGCGTTGCAACAGTGAATTTTCTGAAGATGGGGTGCCGCTTCTCTCTATAGGGACTGTGCAAGATGTTACTAAACAGAAGTTGCTTGAGATTGAAAAAGAACGCTTGTTCCACGCTATGGGAGAGCGCATCAAGGAGCTACAAACACTGTATGGCCTGAGTCAGTCCATCCAGAAGCGCGGAGAGCTTGGGGATATATTCATGGATACCCTGGAGCTTATGCGTTCAGGCTGGCAATACCCTGACATTACCCAGGCAGCCATACGCTTTGAAGGCCAGTTGTACGCCTCATGCTGTTATACCGAATCAGCATGGCGCCAGTGCAGCGATATCATCATCCACGGCAAGCGCTGTGGCACGGTTGAGGTTTGCTATCTTGAAGAATGTCCACAGCTTGATGAGGGGCCGTTTATGAAAGAGGAGCGAAGCCTCATTGATGCTATTGCCCTGATGCTCAGCCAGGCCATTGAACTTCGGCAAGCCAATGAGAAAATCACCCTTATGGCACATTATGACCAGCTGACAGGCCTACCCAACCGCTCCATATTTTTTGACAGGTTAGAATATATAATCGCCAGCGCCTCACGCCACGGAAAAAAATCGGCCGTATTTTTCCTCGATTTGGATGGCTTTAAGGCGGTCAATGATACACTCGGCCATGAAGCGGGCGATAAGTTACTCAAAGATGTGGCCTTATGCTTAAAAGACTGCTTGCGCGAAGAAGATACCGTTGCACGTATTGGTGGCGATGAGTTCGCTATTATTCTTGCAGAATGCAACAGCAGTAGAGAGAGCTCAATCGTGGCTAAAAAAATCATATCCGCTATACAAACATCGTTTGGAGTCGGCAAATTCGAACCTCCGATAGGCGTAAGTATCGGCATTGCGTTTTATCCGAATGCAGACTCTTCAGCCAAAGAGGTGCTGAAGCTCGCAGACATGGCAATGTATCAGATCAAAAAAGGCAGCAAGAACAGCTATCACATCCATCAATAACAGCGAGACAGAGCACTCTATGTTATCAACAAGCCATTCTCAGTTCAGACTACTGAGTCCCCGTATTACTACGGCCGTACAACTCCGGATTTTCAAAAAACTCTCTCCCTATAAAATTAGCCATAGATAAGGCACAAGCTTAAAGGAGCATATCATGGCAATTACTTACTCTATCGACGCGAACCAGGGTGTGGTGCGTGCATATTTCTCAGGAATTATTGATACGGATGATTTTATCGCATTTTTCAAAGCATTGCGTACCAATAAGACATTCCAACCTGATTTTATTGGCCTCTGTGATTGGCAGAATGTAAAAAATATCACCGTTGATTTTAATGGCATGCAATGCATCGCATCCAGCTGCCCATGGGGAAAAGGTTCATGTCGTGCCATTGTTGTCGCTAGCCCGGTCATGTTCGGCATGTCGCGCATGTTCCAAAACATTTCAGGTGACGATCACGGAACGATTAAAATATTTCGAGATCTAGATAGTGCTGAAACATGGCTGAATGTCATGCAAAACACGTCTCATCATCCACCTACGCATGGCACAGAAGAGGTGCAGCTCATCACATAACCGACTCACTGCGTATACATGGCTCATAAAACGATAACGGATCAGCTCGGATAACGAAATAAATCAACAGCCTACCTGAAATGCAAAACCGTAGAGGAGAGCTATCCCGTGCATGGCTGCTCTGTCACAATGCGCCACATGACAGAACAGACCCCCACTCCATCTACAGATAAACCACAACTGCCTGCAATTTTATTGCCTCAACTCAAGGAGCTCATGCAAGGCTGGGGCAAACCAGCTTTTCGCGCCAAACAGATTATCGACTGGTGCAATAAAGGCATTCTCGATCCGGAGGCGATGAAAAACATTCCGGGCGATCTCCGCGAAACACTCAAAGAGAAACTGCTTTGTGAACCACTCACCCTGGTTCGCCGTGAATGCTCTACAGATGGAACACGCAAATATATTTTTGCGCTCAAACGCGGGGCTTTTGCCGGCAAAATGGTGGAGAGCGTATTTATTCCGGAAGATAAACGTGGCACTGCATGTATCTCCTCACAGGTCGGCTGCGTACTCGATTGCCCCTTCTGTCATACCGGCACACAGGGTTTTGAAGCCAACCTGAGTGCGGGAGAGATTATAGCGCAGGTGCTTGCAATCAAAGCCGACCTGCGCGCTGAACCGCTTTCAGTCCAATCTGTTGATAGTGAACCATTGCATAGCGACATCACCCATATCGTCTATATGGGCATGGGTGAACCGATGGCCAATGAAACTGCTCTGCATGACAGCATCAGCCTGCTGATGAATGAAGATGGACTCAATATTTCACGCCGCCGCATCACTGTATCGACATCAGGTCTGACACCCCAAATTGAACGTCTTGGTGAACAGCACCCGGTCAATTTGGCCATTTCATTGCACTCAGCCATTGAAGAGAAACGGGATACATTGGTGCCAATCAACTGTAAATACCCCTTGCAAACGCTACGCGACTGCTTGAACACCTATCCCGTTCGCAAACAACGTCACATTACACTGGAATATGTACTGCTCGATGGCATCAACGATCAGCAAGAGGATTTAAATGCCTTGATTGCATTTGTGAACCCGGAACGCGAGCGCGTTAACCTTATCCAGTTCAATGCTTTTCCCGGCAGCCCCTACAAAGGCACATCAAAGAACCACATGAGGGAATTTGCGCAAGAATTGATTTCTAAAGGTATTCGTGCCACTGTAAGGCGCTCGCGCGGGGACGATATTATGGCTGCCTGCGGACAGTTAAAAGCAAACACCAAGGCGGGTAGTAATCAGCAATCATGAAAACAGTAGTATGGCAGAATCTATGAACAGACAGCAATCAGGACGTACCGGCATCATTGGCGGCAGTGGTTTATATAATATAGAAGACTTCAAACTGATCGATTCCCTGGAGATAGATACGCCTTTTGGAAAACCATCTGACAGACTTATGCTGGCCGAAATCCAGGGTCAGGAAGTTGTGTTTTTACCACGGCATGGACGTGGTCATAGCATTCCACCCCACAAGATTAATTACAGGGCAAATGTGTATGCGATGAAACTGGCTGGCGTGAATCGTATCATATCCATCTCCGCTGTTGGCTCACTGAAAGAGGCGATTGCGCCTGGTGACTTTGTACTAGTAGATCAGTTTATTGATCGCACCCATAGCCGTGCGAGCAGCTTCTTTGATGGACCGATCGTTGCGCATGTATCGATGGCAGATCCGGTATGCAACTGCCTGAAATCAGCTCTCTCCGCAGCTTGTCAAAAAGCAGATATAAAGACCCATCAGCAGGGCAGTTATCTGGTCATGCAAGGCCCACAATTTTCATCCCGAGCTGAATCAGAACTGTACCGTTCATGGGGGCTCGATGTCATTGGCATGACCAATTTACCGGAAGCCAAGCTGGCCCGTGAAGCTGAAATTTGCTATGCCACCGTTGCCATGTGTACCGATTATGATTGCTGGCACGCCGAAGAAGAAGATGTTTCGGTCACATCCATCGTTGAAGTGATGCATGCCAACGTCGCTAAAGCACAAATCATGTTACAACAGTTTTTCACACACCCATCAACAAGCACGACTTGTAGCTGCCAGCAAGCGCTTGAACACGGTATTTTTGCTGATTTGAAAGCGCAGAACGATGCGGCTATTCGCCCGATTCACGCCCTGGTGGAGCGTTTCCTGTGAAACTACGCAACACCTTCATGCAAATATGCACCTTGGTATGTCTGGGCGCACTGCTCACCTCCTGTGCAAGCAGCATTTCTCATAAAAAACTCGATCCAGCTCAACAGACGAAGTTGGCATATATTCACTATCAACTTGGTCTTGATGCACTCGGCAAAGAGGGGATGTTGCCCAAAGCGTTTGATGAACTGATGGAGTCAAATGCTATTTTGCCCAATCAGGCACATGTCATGGATGCACTGGCGTATGCATGGTTATTGCGCGGTGATCTGAAAAAATCTGAATCCTACTACCTCAAAGCAATTCAATATGGTGCCAGCGCCAGTATTTACAATAACTATGCCAGCTTACTCAACCGTCTGGAGCACTACCCTCAGGCTGAAAAAATCGCACGTAAGGCGCTGGATGATCCGCGCTACCCCAACCAGGATCTTGCTTTCATCAATCTGGGTAACGCCCTGTTGGGACAAGAAAAATATCAGGAAGCAATCAAGGTATTTCAACAAGCTAAACTCTTCAATGTATCCAACTCACTACCTAACGATAGAATTGCCTACACCTATTATAAACAGGATAAATTACGTGAAGCACGCCTGCTGTATGAAGCAATTATCCGCAAACAACATGGCAACCGTGATGCGGTAGAAGGCCTGATCGCCGTTTTAAACAAACAACACGACAACAACAGAGCTCGTGCTGTTTTAAATGAATACGCCCAACAGGCAGCATCCCCTTTAGATAAAGCCTGGGCACTTAATCAACTCGACAGACTGGATCGCCCATGAACACGAGCCAACAAAACAAACAAGAAGAGAAAGGCAATATCATTGCTCCGCGTCAACTACTGCTGCACGAAATCGCGCATAAACTGGTAGAAGCCCGCACAGCAAAACAAGAAGCTCTTTCCAAACCTGTTCGCAAATTAAAAATCCCTGCCAATCACCTGCAAGCACTAGAAAACGGTAATTGGGAAACACTCCCTGATGATGTCTATGTCATCGGTTTTTTACGCCAGTACAGCAAATATCTGGGTATTGATCTATCTGACGAAATTGATCGCCTCAAAAACCCTGATTACAAACTCACCCGCCCCTTAACCTTTCCTGACCCGCCGGTTGCACCATCTCGCCTGTGGGCATGGCTGACTGGCGGCGCTTTTGTGGTTCTGTTCGTTCTCTTCAACGTCATCAGCACCGACGATGATCCGGCAGAAAGTACGCAGTCACATATCGCATCTGTTGCACAGAGCACACATCAGCCTGCAGAGAATAGTAGCAGCAAACACGAAGTCTCTGTTCAACACGCCCCTGCCAAAAAAGCATCTGCAGCTACCCCCACGACTGCAGCTGTAGTCGCAGATAACGTCACGGCTACAACGGCGACAGTCCGTAAAACAGAGATTGCGGCCGCAACAACGGCCAAGATTGCAAACAAACAGACTGAAAAAACGGACAAACTCGTTGCAAGCAGTGCACCAGCAGTCGCAGTAGCAAAGCCTGCACACATACCAACATTGCCATCACAGCCCGCCACTCAAGCAGAACAGCCAGGCAATACCGCTATGCACCTATTCCGCTTTGAGGCTGTAACAGCCCCTGTCTGGATGCAAATATTTTTACCCAATCAAGCAGGTGATGGTAAAGGCCGTTTACTTAAAGAGATGTTACTGAAAAAAGGACACTCTGCGAACATCCGCTACGCCACAGAGACACTGTGGATCACCTGTGGTAATGCTTTGGCGCTGCGCATTAAAGTTGATCGCAAGACCATCGTCAAAACGGGTGGTCTCGGCGCAGGTAAAAAAATACTGCGTGATTATCGCTTCGACATCAATATGCAATAGATGTACAAACTGTATTAAATACTTAGAAGATTTCCCCTGAGGGACTGTCGTGAAAAACACTTCATCATCGGGCCCGTGCGTGCGCTGGCATTCCGGATCAGTAATGGCAGAATGCCGACAAATATTTTTTAATTCTTTCTAATGGAGCAATTATGGGTTTCGATGTTTTTGGTGTAGGCAATGCAATTATGGACATTCAGGTGCGTACCGACGATGCATTTTTGAGCGCCATGGAGATTGAAAAAGGCATCATGACCCTGACCGATGATGCTCGCCAGAAAGTTATCCTTGATGCCCTTTCCGACCATGACATCAATTTCTGCTCCGGTGGTTCCGCCGCAAATACCATTGTAGGCATTGCTGATATGGGTGGCCGTACTGCCTATGCATGCAAAACCGGCAATGACAGATTCGGCGAACAATATCTTGATGAGATGAAACAGCTCGGTGTCGCCATCGAGATTGATGCCAATGAAGGGCAAACAGGCACCTGTGTTGTTCTTGTCACCGCTGATGCGCAGCGCACCATGCTCACCAGCCTTGGCATCTCCAGCTCTCTGGATGCAGATGACATTTCAGAGTCTGAGGTAGCCAAAGCCAAATATGTCTATATTGAGGGCTATCTATTCCTGGGTGAGAGCACCAAAGCCGCCGCACTGAAAGCCATTGAACTGGCTAAAAAGAACAATGTTAAAGTGGCGCTCACCATTTCAGATCCTTTTTTGATTGATATCTGCAGGGATCAGTTCCAACAGCTCATCGAAGGCCCTGTTGATCTGTTATTCTGCAATGAAGATGAAGCTAAAGCACTGACCGGCAAAGAAGACCCCATCGACTGTGCCCAGGTCATTCATCAGCATTGTGAAAATGTTGCACTCACACTGGGTAAAAATGGATCTATCATCATGCATGAAGGTGAAGTACTACCGATTGAAGGCGTTGAAGTAGATGCCATCGACAGCACCGGTGCTGGGGACATGTATGCTGCCGGTGTACTCTACGGCATCACCAATGGCTTAACATGGCATCAAGCCGGACACTTAGGTTCACACGCAGCAGCCCGCGTAGTGTCTCAACTTGGAGCACGCCTGCCAAACCCGTTAACTACCGACGAAATCAAAGCCCTATTAGCTTAGTTACACCAGCTAAAGGCAGTATCCCACTGTCTTTAGCTGGTCAACATGCTCAATAAGGCGCAAAGCTTCATTCCATCTGCAGCTATATAGCGTTTAACGTTTCACCAAACCAACAATGAAAATAAGAACGACCGCGCCGGATACAGCCGCCATCAATGTGCCAATCATCCCTGCGAATACAAAGCCAAAAAAACCGAACAGAAACTTTCCGACAAAAGCACCAACAACGCCCACCACCATATTACCAATCAGGCCGAAACCATCACCCTTCATCAAATTACCGGCAATCCAGCCGGCAACAGCCCCAATCAATAGAAAAATAAGCAAATTCATCAACACCCCCTGCAGTTATGCATACTAGCACTATATCTCCAGCATAACGCCTTTGTGTGATATATCTATTGCAATCACTTACATCGGCCCTATAGTGCGGCGCCACTACATAGGAAACTATGTAGAAAATACCTTGCTCCGGACGCGCTAAATCGTACCGGGGCGTACGTAAGTACACCTAGAGGAGCGCCGTTTTGTATTACGAAACTATTTTTATCGTCAACCCTGATATCTCTCAGGAAAACACCGAAGCCCTTACCGATGATCTCATCGCTAAAGTCGAAAAAGTCGGTGGCCGCATTGTTAAACGCGAAAACTGGGGTTCACGTCCATTGGCTTATTCCATTGCCAACCGCAAACGTGGTAACTACATTCTTCTCGTCACTGATGGCAGTGCTGAAGCTCTTAAAACATTGGAACATGCAATCAGCCTTGAAGAACGCATCATCCGTTGCCTGACCACTAAACTTACTGAACTTTCTGATAAAGCATCTCCATTGCTACGTCGCGCTCAAGCATCAGCTCAAGCAACGGCTAAGCGTGAAGAAGAAGCGGCTGCTGCTGCTGAAGAAAAAGAAGGTGCAGAATCCGCAGCTGCAGAAGCAGCTACTGAAGAAGCACCGGCAGTAGAAGCACCTGTAGTTGAAGCAACAACGGAAAAGGCAGATGGAGCAGAAGCAAGCGCCTGATTTTAACCGCGTCCGAGTTTCGGGCCGGCTTGAAAACATGTGCCAGCGCTGGATACCTGATGGTTCTCTAGCACTGACCGCTGAACTCTCCACGACTCGCCCCAAGCTGGGACCAGCTCGTGGTGATGTTAAAGATGAACAGCCAATGCCACTGCGTGCAAATGGCGACATTGCTCAAACATTACTGGCCTTAGAAGGCCAACAGGTGATGATCGATGGTTGCTTGCGCAGACGATTTTACAGCAAGGACAATAACCCTTGCTGGGGACAGGTAGAAATCTGGGTGGATGCATGCAGGGTATTAACGTAACCCGCTCACACCGCAGACAGATACCTTAAACAGAGAGATTAAGGAGTTAGATATGACTGAAGAAGTAAAAAAAGCTGCACCTGCTGCGACGACTGACCGTCCACAGAGTGCTCGTCCACAAGGTGATCGCCCACAGCGTCCACAGCGTCCACAACGTAGTGGCGGTGGTGCAGGCGGCCGTTTTCAGCGCCGTCGTAAATTTTGTAAATTTTGTGCAGACACAACCATCAGTATTGACCACAAAGATCCGGATATGCTGCGCGGTTTCATCACCGAGCGTTACAAGATTTTGCCATCACGCGTGACTGGCACTTGTTCAAAGCACCAGCGTTTCCTGACTACTGCAATCAAGCGTGCACGTGTACTGGCTCTGGTTCCATTCACCCCACTGCATCACGATTGATTCAGCAAGGGTCTAACCTGACAGGATCATGATACAACAGCAGTCACCTGCCCCACAACCCATGCCTAAGATGGTCGGTTTCATACTGACGCATCGGCTGCCATGTGCAGCCCTGGTACTGGTTATGTTGATGAGTGCAGTGTGGCTGCCTTTGTTATCACAGGGTTTCACACCCTTCCTGTTATTGCTTGCTACCATGATCGGACTAACGATTCATATGTTTGTTCCTGCCGTGGTAGCACTGGTGACATTTGGCGGCGGATTTAAATTTGCCGGCCATGTAAGTGCCATCACAGCCATTGCAGTCATGCTGATCACAGGTTTTTCTTTTGTGCCCGGACTGATTGTGTTTGTAGCCTACGGCTTATTACCCATGATGGGTGCTCTGTTAATGATGCGGCAGGATGGTGTCAAACAAAGCGCCGAATGGTTAGCACTTGGTTTGGGCTGCCTGACCTTAGTCACACTTGCTATCGCAGCAATGATGCATGATGTTGGCATTCAGGAATGGGTAAATCAGTTGATTGCTCCAATGTTTGAAGGAGTAGAGCAGCAGATTATGGCCAATGGGCAGATTATGGCCAATGGGCAGATTATGGCCAATGGGCAGATACCGGCAGGTGATCACGAGGCGGCTCAAATGATTGAGCAGGGTCGCCAAATGATGGTAGCTATTCTGCCTGGTTTGATGGCTATGGGACTATGGCTCACCTGGTGGAGTAATCTTATATTTGCCCGGCATTTTGCCAGTAAATACGGTTTCTACCAGGGTGATCATGCAACTTTATTAACACTACGCTTTGGTAAGCCCATTGCTTATGTGTTTTTAGTTTTGCTGCTGTTGATGAACCTCACTGGCACTGGTGATTTGCAATATTTAGCCAGTAACGCGGCCATCCTGACCGGTGGCATGTTAGCGATGCAGGGTGTTGCAGTTGGACATAGCTGGTTGAAAGCAAAGGGTATGATGCTTTCAATCGCCATGATGTATTTGATGTTATTAATCTGGTCGGTCATGATCATTCCCTTTGTGATCATTGGCCTGTTAGATATTTGGTTTGATTATCGCCGGAAAATGCCGGTAGTTGGAGGATAAAATGCAATTAATTCTTTTGGAACGTGTTGAAGGTTTGGGAAATGTTGGTGATGAAGTCAATGTTCGCGCTGGTTATGGTCGCAACTTTTTGCTACCACAGGGTAAAGCAAACATCGCTGATGCTGGTAACCGCAAGACATTTGAACGTCGTCGCGCTCAGCTTGAAGCAAAACAGGCTACAGTACTGGAAACTGCCAAGACTGAAGCAGCTAAACTATCTGAACTAAGCCTGGAAGTTATCCGCGCTACTTCAGATGGCACACATCTGTATGGTTCTGTGACAACGCACGAACTGGCTGATCTCATGAACGAAAACGGTCAGAAAATTGAGCGTCGTAACATTCTGCTTGATGAGCAGATTAAAACTGTTGGTGACCATAGCTTCCGTGTACGTCTGCATCCTGATGTTACTGCTGAAATCAGCATCAAGGTTGAATCAGAACAACACTGATCGCTGAATAGATCGCATTGAGTCAACTGATTCCCCTCCGTACTGATACGCTCAGAGAGCGTATCCCGCCTCACGCACACGATGCAGAGCGAGCGGTATTGGGGGGAATCATGCTTGACCCTGAAGCACTGGAGCGTCTGGAAGGCACACTGCAATCCGAACACTTCTACGTTGAAGCCAATGCGCGGGTGTTTTTTGTTATCCTGGAACTGGCCGGCAAAGGTCAGCCTGTTGATGCACTGACAATTAAAGATCATCTCGAACGTCGTGATGAGCTCGCTTCCTGTGGTGGCGAAGCCTATCTGGCGGAACTGGTGACTGCTGTACCTACCTCTGCCAATGTCAAACATTATGCCAACATCGTGCGCGAACGTTTTGTACTGCGCCAGCTGCTCTCTGTCTGCAGCACTGTCTCTCAGGATGTATATCAAGAGAGCTCACGAGAAGTAACCGATCATCTCGATCTGGCTGAATCGAGCATTCTCCAGATTGCTGAATCATTCAACCGTTCACGCCCAACGTTCAGTAAGATGAGCGACCTGATGCTCGAAACTTACAAAGAGCTGGAAGACCGCTACGCCCAGAAAAAGGTTGTTACGGGTATACCCACCGGATTTACTGATCTCGACATCCAGACTGCTGGCATGCAACGCGGAGATCTTATTATTGTCGCCGGCCGTCCAAGTATGGGGAAAACGGCCTTCTCCATGAATCTGGCTCAGAACGCTGCTATGCGTGGTGATGATGAAAACTCGGGTGTTGTAGCTGTGTTTTCACTGGAAATGTCGAGCCAGCAAATCGCCATGCGAATGCTGGCCTGTGAAGCGCGTGTGGATATGTCCAATCTGCGTACTGGCCGTTTCTCTGCCGAAGACTGGCGCAAACTGGCTGCGGCCAGTGGATCTTTGGCTGAATCCAACATTTTCGTTGATGACACACCGGCCATTACAGTCATGGAATTGCGTTCAAAATGCCGTCGTCTGAAACGTGAAAACAAAGGCCTTGATATGGTGCTTATCGACTATATTCAGCTTATGTCCGGCCGCACCAACTCAGAGAACAGAGCTCAAGAAGTATCTGAAATCAGTCGCTCACTCAAAGGGTTGGCAAAAGAGTTAAGTGTTCCGGTCATCGCCCTCTCCCAGCTCAACCGTTCACTCGAGCAACGCGCCGACAAACGTCCGATCATGTCCGATCTGCGTGAATCCGGTGCAATCGAGCAGGATGCCGATGTCATCATGTTTATCTATCGAGATGAGGTCTATAACAAAAAACCTGAAAATGAAGGTTTAGCAGAGATTATTGTTGCCAAACAACGTAACGGGCCAATTGGCGAAGTGAAATTAACCTTCGTGCACAAATTTACGCGCTTTGAAAATCATGCCTCAGCGAGCTTTGACGACTGATTTCACTGCCCCTCTCTCATCAGACCAACAATGCTTCATAAACTGCCACTTAATATCTGCCTTATTCTGTATACGTAACAGCCTTTTTTCACAGGGATAAATCAATGCTTACTGCCAACATGCCACTACCGACCTCCATTCACCTGCTTGATCTATTCGGAACTGCTGTATTTGCATTGACCGGTGCCCTGCGCGCATTGACCAAACAACTTGATCTCATGGGAGCAGTAGTACTGGCTATCGTCACGGCCTTAGGTGGTGGCATGATGCGCGATGCCCTGCTTGGTCGGAACCCCCCGGCTGCATTTGTCGATGAAGTGTACCTGATCATCGCCATTACCACTGGCATTATCGCATTCTTCTGGGGCCGACAGATTCGTGAACAGGAGTCCTGGTTGATTACCTTTGATGCCATCGGACTCGGTGTATTTACACTGGTCGGTGCTTGGGTTGCGAAGCAAGCTGGACTCGGAGCAATGGGGATTGTTTTTATCGCCATGCTGACAGCAACTGGTGGAGGTGTATTGCGCGCCATGTTAGTGTCTGAAATTCCCTTTATTCTGAAAAAAGAGATTTATGCATCGGCTAGCCTGCTTGGTGCATCATCTTTCCTGCTGTTTGATTTCATGAACCTTTCTATTGTCCTGACCATATGGGGGGTTGTGCTTATCACCATCTGCATCCGTCTTGTTTCATGGCGCTGTAACTATCACCTGCCTAGCTAATGAATATTAAACAACGTCAAGATATGATTGAACGCCATCGGGATAGCCTGATACACCATGGTTATAGCTCTGAAACACTGTTCTGGAGCACTCGCGGCATTCAAAAACAGCGTTTTAAAATACTCTCAGAGATTGGCATTCAGGATGGTGATTCCCTGCTCGATGTTGGTTGTGGTTTTGCCGATATGCAGAGCTGGTTATCTGGTCAGGGTATCGATATTGATTACACGGGTATTGATCTGTCTCCGGATATTCTAGACACGGCCACACGCATGAATCCGCAACTGGATCTGCAATGCGGTGAACTCTTTGATTTCGATTGGCCCAAAGCATGCTTTGACTGGGTCATCTTATCCGGAACGTTAAACTGGAACCTGCATGATGATGGTGATTATGCCCGCCGCGTTATCGAGCGCATGTTCGATCTATGCAGCCAGGGTACGGCATTCAATATGCTCAATGCACAATATTGTGAGCGTGCGCTGCTTGGTGAGATGGTCGCCTTTGATCCCGTGCAAATACTCTCCTATTGCATGGCCATCACGCCAGAATGCCATCTGCGCACTGATTATCTGGCCAATGATTTCACGATCTATATGAGATGTGCTCGCTAACTACCAGGTAGAGTGCATATCTTCTGCGGCCTGCAGAAAGTCACAGACATCTTGGCGCAGAGAAACCGGTGGGTGGCGCGTAAGATATGGCTGTTTACATCTGTTTTGTCTTTACTCTGCGTCCTCTGCGGTGAATGCTTTTTAATATTTTAACGCGATTATCCTCTAGCCACGCATATTACTCTTTCACAATTCCGTTCTTCGCGTATGGTTCCTTGTAGGGGAATTCATGAAATAACTGCGACTTACGGTTATTGCATGCATATAGAGTTCAACCGATGAGGGGATTCCTACAAATATATAACGTGGTTTTTTATGGATAAAAAAGATTTTAATAATAAACCAGTCACTGAAGAAGATTACGATCTTTTTTACGGCTTTGTAGATTCTGTTTTCGAAGGAAAAAAACAACTGGAAGAGGGGAATCAAGATCCCTCCGCAGCTCTCACTGAGTCTGAATGGACAGCTGAACCGTTTGAAGAGTTCATTATTGGTCTGCCTCAGCCAGATAATGGGAAATACTATTCACTCAATATCATCTCTCCGGATTTAGCCCCTTCACCAGTCAACGACATTCACCCCAACCACTACGGTACCATCAGTGGTATGATATTAAGTATCACCATCAGTATCGCACTGATATTCTCTCTCTATTTTTTTACTACTGCAGATCAGGCTCCAGAAGAAGGACTGGTTAATCTTCACAACATTGAAAACAAACTGAATGGTATAGAAACAAAAATAATTGTGGCAGAAAATATTGATGTGCAAATGCAAGCCATGATGTCGCAGCTGCACAAACTCAATATGCTCATTGCATCATCCCAACAACGACCTTCCGCAACTTCAGAACCAGAAGTTTCAGAACCAGCAGCTCCAGAGCCAATAACTATACTCCCCATAGCTACGACTCCCGCCGCTCCTGAGGTAGTAAGCAACAGCCTTGATAGCACACTGTCTGGCTGGGTCATTAATTTAGCTTCTGTTCGCGGAAATCTCGGAGTAGATCAATTGCTCGCTCAGATCAAAGCACTCGGTATTCCAGCAGAATCATTTACCACCTACATCAAAGGAAAAGAGTGGACCCGAATCCGAGTAGCGGGCTTTAGCAACAGAGAGATTGCAGTTCAAGCCATGCAAGAGCTGCCAGCAAACAATATCTTCTCACACAGCTGGGTAGGCCCTCAATAGAAGCAAGAGCATCTGGAAATGCATGATCTCTCTATGCTATCAACGGCTATTCTCCCCGTTGAACAGGCATAAAAAGGTGCATCAGAAAAGCTAAGCATACCCTGAGAAAGTCAGAGTATCCCGCGCAGGCCACCGATGGCCTGCCAACATCTGTAGGATAAGTTCATGATGTTGTGAGCAAAGGAATGCGGTCACGTTTGCCTTTGTCTGCTGAGCCACACAGGAGTGACTGGCATGACTGAAAAGAACCTAAGCTCAGCTGCATTCATGTAGCTGAGCTTAGCTAAAATATTAATCTTTGTTTGCTTTCATACCCGATAACACATCCTGATAACCTTCTCGCCGTCCAAGCCATAAACGGGCCACAAAAAACGCTACTGACTGCAACCGAAAAAGCATGGCCACAATGACTATACTGGAAATCCCCATCAACCAAAGTACATTGGTTAAGCCCTTATCAGTGACCAGAGCATAGGTGAAGAAATAGACAGAAAGTGTCATCGCAAACGTCACACCAATCACCAGGGCAATATTTTCCTGCTTCTTTCTGATGGACTCAATAATCTCGGATTGATCATGATTAGACATGCTAAGACTCCCTCAAACAGCTTAGTTTGATTTCTTTACAAACTTGGTCAATATAACAATTTGCTGACCGCTTACACGACCCTCAATATGTTCCGCATTATCAGCTACCAGTGAAATACCACGCACAGCCGTGCCGCGTTTGGCCGTAAAACCACCACCTTTCACATTCAGATCCTTGATCAGGGTCACGGTATCGCCCGCTTCAAGCACAGCGCCGTTGCTATCAACATGTTTCACAGCATCACCATCACTCTGTCCATCACCAGCAGCTTCTGCCCACGCCTGCACATCTGCTTCAAGATACATCATATCAAGCAGGTCCTGAGGCCAGCCTTCCGCACGTAACCGCGTCAACATGCGCCATGCCATCACCTGCACCGCTGGTACCTGGGACCACATGCTATCATTCAGGCAGCGCCAGTGATTGGCATCCACTGCATCCGGCGCATCAATTTGGCTACGGCATGTCTCACACAGCAACAGAGACGTATCAGCACTCACATCAGCGCTGGCAGGCACTTCATAGACGGCCAAATCGTCGGTTGCGCCACACAGTTCACACAAAGAACCGCTGCGTGTTTGTAACTCTTTTTCAATACTCATGATCAACACCCCATAATGCGGCGGAATGATTGGACTATCCCCCCCTAAAGTCAATTGAACGCAAGATAAAACCCACAACGAGGCACGCCATTCAAAAGCACTGATATGTCTAACGCTTCATTCAGACAGATAAGCACGTTATACTTTAGTGATGGTGATGAATATTGAATAAAATCGATTGCATTCCATTCCATGATTCCAGACCCGGCACACTGGGTGTAGAGATGGAGTGGATGACGGTTGATACAGATACCGGCCAGCAAATACCGGCTGCACCATATATTTTATCAAAGATCCATCCTACACCACGGATTAAACCCGAACTCTTTAGCTCCATCATCGAAATCAACACTGATATCCACAACAGCACTCCGGCTGCCATGCAGCAGCTACTGGATCTGTATCGTCACATTCATACCGTATTAGAAGATCAGCACACCGCCCTGCTCAGCAGCAGCACTCATCCTGTCTCGCACTGGCGTGATCAGCGGATCAGTGATGATCCACGTTACGCACAACTACTCCAACGTCTACGCTGGGTGGCTCGTCGCTTTAATATCTGTGGTATCCATACGCATATCGGCATGCCCGATGGTGACACCTGCATTCATGCCATGAATCAACTGCTGCCCATCATGCCGATGTTTCTGGCCATCTCAGCCAACTCTCCCTTCTGGCATGGTGAAAAAACTGGTCTGGCATCCAGTCGCATCAAGATATTCGAAGGATTAAGTCAGGGAGGCATGCCATTTTACTTCAAAGACTGGCAGGACTTTGAACATTGTGCTTCCCGCCTCAAAGCTACGGGAAGCATCGATTCGGTGCGCGACATCTGGTGGGAAATGCGCCCTCACCCGAACTTTGGTACATTAGAGATTCGTATCGGTGATATGCCCGGAAACATGGATGATACGTCGGCCTACATCGCATATGTACGCGCAGAAGCTATTGCTGCAGCCAGCAGTATCGATGAACAACAGATACCGCGTGTCCACCCCTCTTTGATTCGTGAAAACCGTTGGCGAGCCTGCCGTTATGGTCTGCAAGCAACCATGATTGATCCGGTATCTGAAGAGCTGATGCCGCTGCTTGACTGGTTAGAGCAACGGCTCGACCAGCTGGTCAAACAGGGGGCTGACGACTCCGAATTAAATATTGTGCTTGAGCGTATTCCGCACTGGCGCAAACATGGTGATGGTGCAGAAATGCAACGGCGACTGTACGAAACAACGGATAATTTTCCCGCCATGGTAAAAGCAATGCGGGAACAGGACGGATGGACGTTATGAGTTTCGAAGCAATCAATAATATCGCAACAGGAACAGACGGCATCAAGCATCTGAATGCCACACAACTGGAGGCGGCGATTGATGCACTGCTGCCTGAAGTCATACGCATTCGCCGCTTTATTCATCAGCAACCTGAACTTTCAGGTCAAGAAAAAGAGACTGCCCTTTTGGTGGCGAACGTATGTCGCAATGCTGGCTTAGAGGTTCGCGAACATATTGGCGGCCACGGTCTGTTGGCCTGCCTGCATATTGATAAAGACAAACAGTGGATCGCTTTTCGTGCAGATATGGATGCCCTGCCCATTCAGGATGGTAAACAACAACCCTACTCTCCCACTGTAGCTGATATATCACATAGCTGCGGGCATGATGCCCACACCGCCATACTACTTGCTACTGCTTGCCTGCTCAGCCATTGCAAAGAGGCTTTAGACTGTAATATTGCTTTTATTTTTCAACCGGCTGAAGAGACCTGCCAGGGAGCCGCCGCCATGCTCGCTGATGGTGTCTGCAAAGATATCCGGCCCGAACAGATATATGCACTGCATGTTTATCCTTATCTGCCAGCCGGATCTATTGGTTTAAGAGAAGGCCCGATGTGTGCAGCAGCTGATATGTTTGAAGTTGAAATTCATGGACGGGGTGGTCATGCCGCCCGCCCCCATGAATGTATTGATGTGATACTGGTCGCAAGCCATGTGATTCAGGCACTGCATCATATTGTCAGCAGACGGGTAAACCCTCTGCATCAGGCCGTACTCACTATTGGTCAAATTCATGCAGGGCATGCCGGTAATGTTATTCCTGATCGCATCAGTTTTTCAGGTACATTCCGCAGCCTGCATCCGGAAGCCCATGAAGAGATCCGCGCCTGTATGGATCACATTATTCGTCAAACAGCTGAAACTTGGGGTGCAACCAGTAAATTTGTGCTCAAACAGGCTACACCGGTACTTACCAATGACCCCGCCCTCTTGCAACATGCTACAGATGTGCTTCAGACACTAACACCGAACATCAAATGTCTGGAGATTCATGAAGCATCCATGGGGGGGGAAGATTTCGCCGAATTTATGCGTGAAACTCCCGGCTGCCTATTCCGCCTCGGTACAGGTGGAGGGCCTGAAACCCGCTATCCATTACACCACCCTAATTTTGATATTGATGAATCATCCATGCACTCCGGCATTGCAGCTTTCGCGGCATTGGCCTTATCGGCTAAATAAACGTATGAATCGAACAGACTAGAACAGATCATTTCCCCGGTAGCCCCTGTCTGAGTCAGCAACGGTCCTATCGCTTTTTTTCTCTTCACTCTTTCCGCGCAGAAACATCAACAATGCTTTCAACCAGGATGATTTTTTAACAAATGATTCCATCTATATCTTCTCCACCGTTCTGCTCACATGGGTGAAATCGTACAAAGGGAGAGATAAATCACCATACTACTTCTGTATGATATCTGTTTAAACTGTTACCCATCCACGTGTAGAGAGTATGGCTGTCAGGAATCCTTGTTTTCCATCGATTTTGCGTATTCATCAAACATTCGGGCAATCGTATGGCGCGTAATCCACGTTTCACCTTTAGCAACGCTCTCAATCACATGTTTAAGCACATGCTCTGGCACCTCTCCGGGAATATAAGCGCGTGCACCCGCTTTAGCCGCTGCATATTCCTCAGCATCTGTTGTCATATCGGTCATTAATATGACAGCTGCTTTTGACCCCATAAAACCATGTGGAGGAATTTGGCTCCAGAAAACGAGATCATCTTGATTCAGCCTTTCTTCTAAATCTCTATATCGGATGCTTTCAGCATAACGCTCAACGTCGTATCCAAATGTTTTCAATAATGCCGCGAGTTTATTATCAGTTATCTGCACAAATATTTTCATAACAACACCTCCACAGCTTTCACTGACAATACCCTGATACTATTTTCATAACAGCTTACCACTCTTTCATTTTCAGGACGGCCGACATGCGATCCTTCACACCCAGTTTGTCATAGATTTTATACAGATGGGTCTTCACCGTACTCTCAGAGATAAAGAGTGCCTCTGAAATCACTCTGTTTTTCATACCGCGTGACACACACTCCATCACTTCCATCTCTCTATCCGATAACAGTGGATGGCTGGAAGAGTAATCGGCAGCGGCACTTTGTCCGATAAACATGGCTAATACTTTGGCTGAAACCTCTCGGTCAAACCACACTTCGCCCTGATGCAATACTTTGATGGCACGCTTTAACAGACCTTCTGAGATCTCATCGCCCAGATGACCTTTTACACCAAGCTTAATATATTCGAAAATAACATCCCGATCATTCACCCCGGTAATCACAACTTTCAGGTTTGGATAGTGGTGAATGATATTCCTAATATGTTGCAATTGGTTGGTGCTTGTCACGTAAGCAATCAGCACATCAACCCGTTTCGTCTTCAGCACTTCATCAGCCTGGAAAAATGAATTATCGCACTCAAACACCCTGAACTGCATTTCACCCAACAGGCAGAGTGCAACCTGATCAG
>Ga0316202_10001308_pt1 | contig 19881 bp, 6 predicted proteins | sample 3monrhotite_MG_FD_204934 | JGI IMG/M metagenome (GOLD analysis project Ga0316202, IMG submission 204934) | Microbial mat bacterial communities from mineral coupon in-situ incubated in ocean water Damariscotta River, Maine, United States -... | ecosystem: Environmental > Aquatic > Marine >... | reverse complement strand
CCCGGGACTGCTACTCCGGTGGCATGCTTCATGCCGTCCAGTACTTCCTCCTCCTGGCTGTCGGCTGGGTCTCTCGCGAGCAGCAAGCTGTGATCGCGTATCTCCAAGCCGAGAACGAGACCCTTCGCGAGCAGCTCGGCGACCGAAAGCCGCGCTACACGGCGCGTCAGCGCCAACGGCTTGCGGAGGCTGGGAAGGCACTCGGTCGCACCCTGCTCGCCGCGCACGCTTCGCTCGTGACTCCCGACACGATCATGCGCTGGTATCGCAACCTCGCCGCCGCCAAGTACACCGCCAAGCCGCTCGGTCGGCCCCGCAAGCGTCAGAACCTCGCACCCCTCCTGCTCCGCCTCGTCCGAGAGAACCCAGGCTTTGGCTACACGCGGCTGCGAGACGTCCTCCACAACCTGGGGTTCTGCACCAGCCGGAGCACGGTCAAGCGCGTCCTCGACGACAAAGGCGTCGTCCCCGCTCCCGAACGGAACCGGACGAGGTCGTGGAAGGACTTTCTTGCGACCCATTGGGACGGCCTTGCTGCGGGCGACTTCTTCCACATTGAGGTCATGACTTGGCGCGGCCTCGTCCGCTACTCGGTCTTCTTCGTCATGGAGCTGCGAACCCGCAGGGTCCACATTGCTGGGATCCAGCGGGACCCCGACGGCCACTGCCTGCTTCAGATCGCTCGCAACCTGCTCAACGACTTCGACGGCTTCCTGCGTGGGAAGACCCACCTGATCCTTGATCGCGATCCGCTCTTCACGGCCGCGTTCAAGGATCTCCTGGGCCAGGGCGGCGTGAAGGTGGTCACCCTCCCTCGGCGGTCGCCCAATCTGAACGCCTATTCGGAACGCTTCGTGCGGTCGATCAAGGACGAGTGCCTGGGTCGCATGGTGATCCTCGGCGAGCGGCACCTGCGTCACGCGATCCGCCACTACATGGCCCACTACCACTCGGAGAGGAATCATCAGGGCCTGGACAGCGCTCTGATTGACCCTGGGCCAGAGGCCGACCGGCAGGAGGGCAGAATTCTCTGTCGGCCCCGCCTGGGCGGGCTCCTGCGCCATTACTACCGGGAGGCTGCCTAACCGAGCAAGCCACAAGAAAGCGCGCCTTGGGACTCTGGTGGCGTCCAGGGAGGACTCCTCGTATGCGACTGGTTCCTTCACTCGGCTCAAAAGCGCCTCCTCGACTCCTCGAACGCTCCTCGCGAATGGCCTGGAACCGGCGAATCCGCCCCGGCCGATTTCTGGAACCCTACGTCCTCCAGGTCGCTCGCAACCTCCTCGACGACCTCGACGGCTTCCTTCGTGGCAAGACCCACTTGATCCTCGATCGGGATCCCCTCTTCACCAAAGCCTTCAAGGAACTCCTCGCTCTTGGCGGAGTTGAGGTCGTCAGCCTTCCTCCCCGCAGCCCGAACCTCAATGCCTTCGCTGAGCGATTCGTCCGCTCGATCAAGCACGAATGCCTCAACCGCCTCGTGATCCTCGGCGAAGCCCACCTCCGTCATGCAATCCGCGAATACATGGTCCATTTTCACAAGGAGCGGAATCACCAGGGTCTCGACAGCGCCCTGATCGACCCCGGGCCAGAGGTCGGCCGGCAGGAGGGCAGAATTCTCTGTCGGCCCCGCCTCGGCGGGCTCCTGCGCCACTACCACCGGGAGGTCGCCTAACTCGCCAATCCAGGCCCCCCGCACGTCGCCGCTCGGCACCGTCCGAGGAGGACGTCATGTGCCTACTCCGTTCGGCCCGCGGCTCAAACTCCTCCCTCCTGTCTTCTTCATGCTCCCTGCATGTGACCCAGAATCGCCGATTCCGGCCCGGCTGACTTCTGGAACCCTACGCCCTGCATGTGACCCAGAATCGCCGATTCCGGCCCGGCTGACTTCTGGAACCCTACGGCTCAAACTCCTCCCTCCTGTCTTCTTCATGCTCCCTGCATGTGACCCAGAATCGCCGATTCCGGCCCGGCTGACTTCTGGAACCCTACGGCTTCGGACAGCTACGTCGACGACACGCTATTTGAGTCCTTGGGGACAAACACGTGTGCGATGGACTCATCGAGAGAGTCGTCAGAAAGCCAATGGGAGCGCAGCCAATAGTCACCAGCCGCAAGGGAGGCGCTTATCGCTGGAAGTCGCTCTTCGCGCTCTTCTGGCTCAAGTCGCGCTTCCTTGCCAGAGAGTGAGGCCTCGAAGACGAGAAGTTCGGTAGACGTCACCGCCAACGGTAGCTGACATGTGGGAGCCTGGCTCATGGCGATTTCGGCCGAAGTCATGAGGTCCTCCTGCAACTGCCCGAAGGACGCGATCACACAAAGGAGGCCGGCGACACGACAGAAGAACGCAGGTTGCGTTGGATCAGTCGCGAGGGCAACCGCCCACCCTTCTCCCAGCGGAATGAGGCCCGCGACGCCCTCGACGGAGCAAGCAATCTCATAGTGGTCTTCGTCACTTGGGCCAGAAGATCCATACCCTCTCCAGAGGCCGAGGGACGCCGTCTCCAGAAGAAGAAGTGGGCCGCCGTTTGATTGAGTTACCGGAAAGCTATCCATGACTTAGCCCTGCTTCCCTGACGGGCAGCCAACAAAGTTCAAGGTTCCGGGTACTTGCGTTCCCTCCCTCTTGTGGTGAAACAGGGCCTCTTCTGGGTTTTCGAACATGTCTGCTCGAATGTCGCGCTCGCAATCAGGGCACGCCCATTTGCGCTCGAGGAAAGGGTCCACGAAGAGCAAGAATGTCCCCGCGCCCCCAACAAATCCCTTTAGCCCACGCAGCAACCCGCCGCCACCCCCACCACCGCCACCCCTCGGGCGCGAGGGAGACGGAGGATCAACAACCACCCGAATCTCCGGCTTGGCGGAGGAGGGGGTGGGTGGGTATGGCCCGCGTGTGGAAGCTGTCCGCCACTTCGGCCCCTGTTGGTTTGAGTGGTAGTAGCACTGGGGGTAGCCAATACGGCCTGAATTGGGGGGCATGTGATCAATGACGATGTTGCCCTTCGGCGTGAAGACGTCCTTGATCCCGCCCGTCGTTCTTCCGCACGAGTGACAACCGTACTGATCAAACATGCTCCGCATGAGAGCCTTCTGAGCGGGTGACCAACTGCGTGCGGTGCCAACGACCGGCTCAACGGGAATCCCCTCCACGGCCCATGGGCCAGGTCGGAGGAGCCACTCCCACGGCACCTGAGGCTTCGCTCCGGTGAGCGGTTCGGGCAGGATCAGTTGTGAGGGTGGCCCAGCCAGGGGGCGAGGCGCTGGCAGCTGAATGCGAGACCCGGTGGGAACAAGTTCACCCGCGGCGTTTCTGGCATAGACCACGGCGGTGTGTCCTGAAGGAGCCGGACCTCGGGTGTCTCCTGGTTGAAGTGGACCGATGAAGTCAGGCGCGTATTCCTTCAGTCCCAGGGGGTCCACCAGATTCACTGGATTCCCACCGCAGTAACCCTTGCCAACACCTCGCTGACCCGGGTCGCCCCACATGCCAAGCGGATCCCGGCTCACAAACCGTCCTTGAGCAGGGTCGTAGTAGCGCAGCCGATAGTGATACAGCCCCGACTCTGGATCGAGCCGTCGCCCGGTGAAACGCCAGGGGTTCCGGATCTCTGCAGCCGCGCTCTTGGCCGCACCAGCGTCGTCCGTCGCCGTGACGGTCCCATAAACGCTCCCGTAGCTATATCGCTCCACCACGGCCCCAGAGCCGTCCGTGACGGCGCTCACGCTGAAGAGCGAGTTCGAGTGCAGGTAGAACTCCTGCCCGCCACGCCGCATTTGCACGACCTGGTCGATATAGAGCGACCCAAACACGTAGTCCGCGACCACGTTCCCCGCGCCGTCCAACTCCTCGATCTCCCGCGCCCCGTCGCTGACGAAGAACACCTCCTCCTGCGCGCCACTAGCCGGGTTCAAGAACTCCTTGTGGACCCGCCGCCCCGCGGCGTCGTAGCGGTAGTTGCCGACCGTGACGCCGTCGCTCGTGCGTTCCACGCGCACCAGCCGGTCGAAGAGGTCGAAGAAGAGCCGGTGCTCGCCATTGGCGATCCGGTTGCCGTTCTTGTCGTGGGTCTGGGTGTCCTCGCCTACGAAGGCTCCCGCCGCGTCGAAGGACGCGAGGCGGAAGTACTCGTTCATCGAGTCTGTAATCCGAGTCCCAGAAACTGCACCCGAAGTCCCAGGGGTCCCGTTCTGGCGCGTGTTGAACTCCGTGCGCGCTCCGTCTTCTGTCCGCGACGCCCAGTTCCCTGGACCGTCGAACTGATATTCTGTCGTTGGGCGACCTGTTGAGAACGCAACCTGTGTCAGGCGGTAGGCTGAGTCATAGGTGTAGGTCTGGGTCTGCGAAGCCGCCAGTGGCCGCCCAAACTGCGTCTCGGTCGTGCGGTTGTCCGCGCGCCCCCACGTGTAGCCGAAGCCCGCTACCCGGACTCCGCTTCGCGTGTGGTCGAGCGAGGTGATTCGGCGCTTGGCGTCGTAGCCGAAGTCGCTCACGACCCCGTTCGCGGTCACGCTCTGGATCGGTCGGGCCCCAATGAACTCGTTGGCGACTACCTGGAGCGCTCCGGCGCTCTGGTCGATAACACGCTGGACGCGGTCCAAGCCGTCGCGCTGAAACTCGAGTCGTCGGCCGCTGCTGTAGGTCAGCGCCGTTCGGTTGCTATCCGCGTCGAACTCACTCAGGACCGTGCGGTCGATTGTCGTCGCGTTTGCCACGACGCTGATCCGGTTGTTTGTAGTGAAGACCGTGTTCGCTGTCGCGGACGTGCGGAACCTGTGCCGCTCGCTTGTCCGGCGCGAGAGCGAGTCGTAGGTGTAGCTGCAGACGACGTCGTCAGCTCCGCCGCGGTTGTTGTCGAGACTGCTTCGGAGTCGGCTCAAGCCGTCGTATTCGAAGGCTTGCTCGGTCGTTCCCTCGACGCCTTGAGTCGTTCCGCCGAGATTCGAGCCGAGGGTCGAGGCAACCTTGCGCAGGAGGCGTCCTGCGGCGTCGAAGGTCGAGTCGATCTGCGTCCCATTTCGATCAATCGTGCGCACGGGAAGGCTATCGGCGTCGAAGTGAGTGAATGAGTGGGTTCCGTCTGCACCACCGATCGCGACGACGCGATCGCGCTCGTCGTGGATCCACCGTGTCGTGTTGCCACTGTCGTCGGTCTTCGTCGTCAGGCGACTGTTGCGATCGTAGCCATTGCTGATCGTGATGAGCCCGTCAGCGACCGCCGGGTTGCTCGTGTCCAAGGAGGTGAAGCCACCCACGAGATCGAGCGAGCCGTTGCCAACCCCGCCCTGCTTCAAGACTCGAATCGAGCGAAGCGGGCGGCTGACTCCGTCGTAGAAGACGTGAGAGATGTTCCCGTGCCCGTTGATCAAGCCCGCGTAGAGGTTGAGCGGATCTGGCTGCAGGACCGACGACTTGCTATCGCTGGCAGCGATCACGTTGCTGCGTGAGTCGTAGACGAGTCGGCTCGTTAGACCAATGGGATCAGTTGTGCGCGTCAGGCGCCCGAGCGCGTCGTAGCCACGGAACGACTCGAACACCTCCTGGGAAGCGGTCGGGGAGCGATCGATCGCGACGGCGCGCGTGAGTTGGCTCGCCTGGTTGTAGAGGAAGTGTGCTTCGTTGCGGACTGGGTTTCCCGGGGTCAAGCCTTCGAAGCTTGGACCGATCGCGCGGACGAGGCGGCTCGCACCGTCGTATTCGAGGCGGCCCTCGTCACCCTTGGGGTCGACGCTGCGGATCGTCCGCCCCAAGGCGTCGAACTCGTTGAGGGTGATCGCCTCGGACTCGCCAATCGGAACGGGCTCGCCCAGGACGGGGATCGTCGTCGGGATCCCGGTGCCGGTGAGCTGGGTCGTGAAGATCCGCGCCTCGGTTTGGACGTGGCGACTCAACTCGTCCCGAATCACCTCGAGTTCTGCGAGGCGCGGGTTTCCCTCCTCGCTGGGCCCGAACTGGACCATGTGGACGGCCCGTCCGATCGGATCGCGCACCGAGGCCATGAAGTTGCCCTCGCCGTCAAAGGTGCACGTGACCTCGTCAAAGCCGTCATAGACCTTCCGCATGACGTCGCCTTCGGCGAAGGCAGTGTTCTTGGTCGGGTTGTGCTTCTTGGCGTCGACGGTGATCAACGGATTGCCGTTGAGGTTGTAGTGGGTGGTGTAGGTAGCGACCTGGGGTGAGCCCACGCCGTCGGTGACCTGATACACCAGGTCCCGCTCGTCGTAGGCGACGGCGACTTGGTTGCCTTCAGGCTTGGTCACCCTGATCAAGTTCTGGTTGGGGTCGTAGGCCAGACGGCTGACGATCACCCCCGGAGAATCGACCCGGAGGGACGCGTCGTCGAGGACGGGCTCGACCTCGGCCAAGGTCACAACGGGCTGATCGAGGAGGTCGTAGGCGGTCTTGCTCGCCCAGAAGGGGTTGGTGGCAACGCGGAACGGTGAGCCGTCTCGCTCGCCTGCGTTCTCGACTCGCGACTCGATCACGTTGCTGTTGAAGTCGTAGAGCACGACCACTTCGTAGTCCAAGGCCGTCAGCGTGTTTGCGGGTTCTGTGGCGTGGAGGTTGACGGCCGTGGCAGCCGAGACGGCGCGTACAACCTGGTTGAGCGAGTTGACCTCGAGGCGGCTTACGACGCCGCGAGGGTCCTTGGTCTCGACGACGTTACCGACGGAGTCGTAACGGAGCGTGGCCTCGATCTGGACCGGGGTCTGATTGAGGCCAGAGTTGCGCCGAGGGTCCGCCGCCGCGTCGGAGACGACCTCGCGGACGTAGCCCCCGGTCGCGCTCGGAGCAGGTAGACCCGCAACCCGATAGCTCGTCCCGCTGCCGCCCGGGTCCGCCTCGCCGTAGTAGCTGATCAGACTCGTGTTGCGCTCAGGGTCAACGCTCCGGATCGGTTGACCGAAGGAGTTGAACTCGAACTGGAAGACGACCTCCTGAGTCGTGTCGCCCTCGATTGACTGGGTCAAGGTCTGCTGCGGCGTGAGGTTCACCACGGGCGTCTCGACGCGGATCACGTGGCCGAAGGTGAACGTGTCGTCAGCGCTGGAGCCATTGAGGTCACCAAGGCCAAGCGAGACGCCCGCAGCGGCGAGCCGAGCCTGCAACTCGATCGTCGTGATCCCCAGTTCGCTTGAGAGCTGGGTGAGCACCGCCGTGACGTTCGGGTCTTGCTGGTAGTCGAAGAAGCTCGTCGTCGTGTATCGCGCGAGGGTCTTGGGCCCCCCCGTCTGCGGGACGTAGTCAGGATCGTGAGCGCGAGCGTCGGTAACCTGAAAGACGGAGTTGAAGACGGGCTCATACGTGTAAGTCGTCACGCGAGGACGGAGGCCTCCGCGTGTGTCGCCCCGTGCGTCGGGGTGGATTTCCACGCGAAGGAGGTTGCTCTCGTTGCTGCGGGTGAGCACGTCAAGCTGCCCGTTTCCTGGTGAGAACGCGTAGAGCGTCGTGTCTTCGGGCTGGGTGTCCTCTGGGTCGTCGAAGTCGAGGTCGCCGTTGCGATCGACGCCAGCTGTGATCAGTCCGTCTCCGTCGAGGTCTTCGTTTCCGTAGAAGAATCGCTTGGTCCCGCCCATGGGGAGCACCGACGCGATCAGGAGGCCGTCCTTGTTGTAGATCCGCGTTTGCTCAAAGTAGGCCGGGTCCTCGCCTGGGCTTGGGGTCGCCGACTGGGGGCGAATGTTTCGGTTCGTCCAGATCCGCTGGCGGACACACTGCCCATTGGCGTTGTGGAAGAGCTCCTTCACGTTCCCATTGCGATCCGTGATCGTGACTACGTTCACGGGATGGTTGAGAGAGGCGTTGGCCGGGACGGTGAGGTCCTGATAGCTGTATGTGTAGGTTCCTCCCGATTCGCGGGGGAGCGTCTCACCAGTCCAGTCGGCGAGTTGAGCCGAGCCCCCCAGGCGCTGCTTGATCGCCCTCCCGTAGGAGCTGCTGCGGGGGTTGACGTCCCACGTCGTCTCCATGCGCGCAAGCGGACGAAGGAAGGCGTGGTCCTCCAGTCGGCTGTCCGGGACGTCCTTTGCCTGGTTGGGCGCCACGATCATGATCATGTCGTGGTTGAGGCGCTCGTCGGCGAAGCCGCCCTGGTAAGCGTAGATTTCGGACTTGCCGTTCGGGAACTGGTTCTCAGGGAGGATCGGTGCCCCTTCCGTCGTCGTCACCACCGCTGGAGTCGTGACGCGAACGAGGTGTCCACCGAGACCGTAGGTGTAGCGCACCGTTCGGCCGAGATAGTCGGAGATCTGCGTGATCCGTCCGTTCGCGTCGTAAGCGAAGTCGAAGGGGCGGCCCAGGGAGTCGATCACTCGAGTGAGGCGCCCGACCTCGTTGCCGTTCGTGCCGTATTCGAAGTGCTGGGTGTTCCCATAGCGGTCCGAGATCCGATCAACCTTGCCTGGCGCCACAGCCGAGGTCAGCGGGCGGAACACGTAGCGCAAGCCGCCCGGCTCGCGAATCACTGGCTCGTTGCTCGCGTTGATCGTGAGGTTTTGGTAGTAGCCAGTGGGGGCCTTGTAGCTCCCTCCACCCAGGGCCTCGAAGGTGTCCTTGCGGGCGGCACCAGTGATCCAGGCCAGATCTCCGTTGGGCTGGAGATCGAGGCGCATGTCGTAGTTGTGTGACCAGTTGTGGCCCAGCGGGCCGTTGTAGAGGATCGAGCTCTTGTAGGTCCGGGCGAACGCGAACGCCAAGCCGCGCGCCGGCACGGCGAGGTCGATTCGGGTCAGGTAGAGCGAGCCGTTGTTGAAGTAGATTGGATCGCCCTCCTGCTCCGTCTGGGGGATCTCAGCAGGATCGTGGGTGGTCTCGCATTCACACGAGCACTGACAAGTGGGGGCCTCCCCCCAGCTCCCAGACGAAGACCACAGGAAGGGCTCCTGGGACCCCTTGAAGGAGAAAGGCTCTGCCGGAGCGGTCGAGTTGTTCCCGAAATACTCAGTGGAGCCAAGCTGAACTGGCTCGCCTGCGTGATCGCGGATCGACTTGCTGGTGGCCTCGATCCGGAAGGGCAGATACACCCCCGGGGTCGGGCGGGTGTCTTGGAGCTGGATCCCTGCACTCCCGTTGGCGTCGGTGGTCACGCACACCTCCGCTTGCCCGTTGATCAGGACCTCGGGCACGGGGTCGCCGTTGGTGTCCAGGACCTTGAGGAGGACCTCGTGGTCGTCCCCGCTCTCGATCACGACGCCGCTCCCGTCGTCGAGCAGACGGGTCCGGAGGTGAACGCTCCCGTCCACGGGATCGGGCGTGCAGGGCGGCTCCGCGAAGGTGAAGAAGGCCTGCGGCGAGCGCTGGCGGACCCGGCGTGTGGGCGGGGTCGCAACGGGCGTCGTGCCGCTCGTCGTGTCGAGGAGCGTGACGTCGAACACGTCCCCGGTGGTGTCCGAGGCGGTCACGTGGACGCGCGCGGTCCCCGTCGCGTCGAAGGTATAAAGGGTCGAGAAGACCTGGTTCCCCAGGGTCACGTCCACGGCCCCGCCGCCGCCGTTGGCCGCGTCGACCTGAAGGGTCGGTGAGACCTCGATCCCAGCCGCGAGGGTGACCGTGTTCACGCCCAGGGTGAACGCGCTCGAGGGCGGACCAGTGAACACGAGGGTCTTGGAGCGGGCGGGGTTGCCGCTCGAGCCAGCCTGGACCTCGGTCACGACCGGAGCGCTGGGCGCGGGCGGGATCGGCGGCTGTCCCGCGGTGACCGTCAGCGCGAGCGGCGCGCTCAGCGCCGACGAGGGGCCGCCGGTGGGGAAGCTCGCCGTCGCTACGAGGGTGTTTGGGCCCTCGGGCAGGACCGGGACCGTGATCGACCAGGCTCCGCTCGCGTCGACCGCGGCGCGGTGGTTGGTCTGGAAGCCGTTCACGAGGAGCCGGACCTGCATGTTGGCTTCGGCCGTGCCCGTGACCGTGTAGGGCCCGACGCCCAGGGCCGCCCCCGGAAGAGGAGCCGTGATCGCGGGCGCCAGGGGCGCCGCCACCGAGCCGGACTGGGTCACGAAGGTCACGTGGGCGAACCCGTCGAGGGGCTGGCCGTTGGTCCCACGGACTCGCGGGCTGACCGAGACGGTGTAGCAGCGCCCGGCCAGGAGCGTGGCCGAGAGCGCGACCGTGCGCTGGTCGGGCTGGAGGGTCGCGGTGAGGGGGACGTCTCCGTCTTGCTGGGAGCGGAGCGTGAAGGTGGCCCCGCTGATCGAGGCGGGGTCGAGGTCAGCGCTGAACAGCAGCTGGACCGGGGAGCTCGGAGCGACGTTCGCCGCGAGATCGGCGGGAGTAGAGCTCAACAGTCGCGGAGGCAGCGTGGTCGCGTCCTCCGCAGTGTAGACGGCCTCGAAGGCGTTCTGCCCCGGCTGGAACTGGAGCTGATCGAAGAGGGAGGTCCCGCTCGCCGAGAGCAAGCCCGGCGCGACGCGGAGGCGATAGGTCTCGCCTCCCGTGAGCGCGGAGGCAGGCGTCGTTTGCACCTTCCGTCCGCTGACGACGAAGGTCAGGGGGGCTGCCGTGTCGTTCGAGTCGAGGAGCTGGAGGTTCGCGTTGAGGTTCGCGAGGTTCGTCGTGACCTCGGTCGAGAAGGTGAGCGTGAAGGTCTCGCTCTGTCCGACCTGAGAGGTCGGGGCCGGCTCGACCTCGCTAACCGAGAACCCGCGCAAGAAGCTGGTCGTCTCCACGTCGCCGCGGCCGACGGCGCCGGTCGGGTGGAAGCGGAGCTGGACGTCCGCCAGGCTGAGCGAGGCCAAGTCGGCCTGGGAGTCCCAGAGCACCACGTGCCGCCTTCCCAGGGGCGTGCCGGCCAGAGCGTTGAGGTTAGATCCGGGGGTCAGTGTCAACGGCGCGAAGCTGCGGCCTCCGTCGAGCGAGAACTCAGCCACGACATCGACCAGGGTCTGGTCTGCAATGACCTCGAAGTAGAGCGGGAGGTAGCGCCTGCACACCGTCGGGGGCACGGCGAGGAGATCTACCGTGGGGTCGCCGTCGACCTCCACGGTGTGCCAGAAGCCCGCCACCAGGTTGACCCCGCCGCCGGAGAGTCCAACAGGCCCGTCTGCGCCGGCCTCTCCGACCGTGAAACCGAGGCCGGCGCCCGTCGCCGCCGGGCTGCCTCCCGCGACCCCGAACACGTCGTTCGAGAGCCGCCGGTCCTTGATCGTGACCGTGCCAAAGTCGGTCGAGACCGCGGCCGGGAGGAGGGGGAGGAGGGGGCCCGAAACGAAGACCGTGCCATTGACGTCCAGGGTCACGAAGAGGGGCTGGCCGGAGGCGACCGTCACCGAGCCCGAGCGATAGAGTCCGCCACCGACGTGAGCGAGGGGGATCGTCAGGTTCTGCTCGACGACGGTCGCGCTCGTGATCGGAGCCCCAACGTCGTCCACCGCGCGCACCTCGAGCACGGTGGTCACAGGGACCGTGAGGTCGTCGAGGGAGCGCAGCTCGCATCCCTTGAACTCTGCTGGCGCTGAGCGATTCCCCGCGAGGTCCACCGCGACGAGGCGATAGCGGGTCGTTTCGTTGGGGGGGGTCGCGATCGTCGCCTCCAGCTGGCTCGTCTGGAGCACCGAGGCGAAGGGCTGATTGGGAGCCGGGCTGGCGAGGAGGTCGTAGTGCGCGAGCCCAGACAGGGCGTCGCTCGCCGGCGCCCAGCGGAGGAGGGTCGTCGGCTGGAGCGGATGCGCGCCGGTCGTCGGAATCCCTGGGGGAGTCGGCGCGGTTCCGTCGATCTGGAAGGTGCGCGAGGTCGTCGCCGCGGCGTTGCCCAGGCTGTCCGAGAGGTCGAGGGTGATCGCGTGAAGACCGTCCGCGAGAGGGGTCAGGGGCGTGAAGGTCACGCCCGTGGCGGTGACGACGGCTTGGCTCGTGACGTCGGTGCTGTCGAGGAGGAGGCGCACCGAGCCGAGGTCGATCGGGCTGCCCGCGTCGCTGTAGCTGAAGGTAAAGGCGGGCGTGGGGTTCGTGGCGTAGGTCGGCGGGGTCGCGGGCGCCTGGGCGACCGTGACCACGGGCCCCGTCGTGTCAACGACGAAGCTCAGCTCCTGGCTCGCTGGGTTTCCCGCAGCGTCCGTGAGGGATAGGCGGAGCACGTGCGTCCCGTCTGCGAGGCCGCTCAGAGGCAGCGAGAGCCCCGTAGGCGTAACGGTGGCTAGGCCCGTCACGTCCAGGACGCTGGGGGCGCCTCCGCCGAAGGGGGTCGTCTCCAACTCGAGGGTGACGCTCCCGACGCTGACGCCGCTCGTTCCGTCGCCGTAGGAGGCCGTGAAGGTCTGTGTCGGGGTGGCAGAGGGAGTAGAGACGTTCGACGTGAAGCCCGTGACCTCAGGCGAGGTCCAGTCCTTGGTGAAGGTGATCGAGCTCGTCGTGGTTTGGCCCGTGAGGTCAGTGGCTAGGACCTGGAGGGTGTGCGTCCCGCTCTCCTTCACGACCTGCAGGGGGAAGGCGACGGTCGAGCGGATCAGGTTGGGTGGCAGGGGGCTCTGGGAGACGAAGGGGACAGGGAGTGTCGCGCCGTCGAGGACGAGCTGGACGTTGCCGTTCGGGACCCCCGAGACGTCGTCTATGTGGAGGTTCACGGTCGTCACGCCGGGACCGAGGGTCGCGCCGTCGACGAGGGGCGGGAGGACCGTGATCACTGGAGGCAGGAGGTCCAAGACGCCGCTCTGCGAGGCGGACCCCTGATTGCCAGCGGCGTCGAAGACTCGCACCTCATAGGTATAGAGACCTTGCTGACTCGGGCTGTCCTGAACGGTGGCCGTAGCAGAGGACCCTGTGGAGACTTGGACCGAAGGCCCACCTTGAAAGCTCCTCCAGAGCTGCCACGACTGGACCCCCGCCAGCCCCAGGTCTTGGAGCGAGAAGGCGACGCTGAAGGCGCTGGAGCTCGTCTGCGACACGGTCAAGGAGCTCACCACCGGAGCCTGACGGTCGAAGGTGTAGGTGAACAGGGGGCTGAGGCGGCTGTTGCCCACGCGGTCAGTGACGACGAATTGGTATGTGTAGGCCCCGTCGCCCTCGTTGAGGGTGTAGGTACCGAAGGCCGACGTCGTGGTGTGCAGGGTCGCCGGAATGGGGATCAACCGGTTGAGGACGACGGAACCGACTCGGCTGCCAGGGCTGGGGTCGATCGAGTTGAAGGGTAAGACGACCGGCGTGTTTCGGACCTGCGGTTGAGGTGGGGTGAACTGGAACTCGGGCGGGATCGTGTCCCGAACGATCAGGAGGGAGTCCGTGCCCGAGAAGCCTGCGTGGTCGGTCGCGTTGACCGTGAAGCGAGTGAGAACATTGGGCGGAAGGAAGGGCGAGTGAATCGGGGTCAGTCGATTCGGCAGCGAGGGGAGGTAGTCGAGACCGGGGATCTCGAGGACCGGGCTGCCCTGGAAGCGGGCGATCGGGGTCGGCACGCCGCCGACCGCTGGACTCTGTCGGACCAGCTCGTAGCGGGCGATCCCCGAGAAGCGGTCAATCAGAGTGAGCTCTAGGGAGGCTCCGGTTGCGCCTGCGGCGTAGTGGCCTTGAGGAGTCAGGACCACGGCGTTCGCCGGGGCGGCATTGATCTCGACCGTCGAGGGAGGGGTCCGGTCGATCATGACGGCTTGGGGAAGCGACTGTCGCGCGAGGAGAACTCCGCCCGTGCCACCTTGCCCGTTAGTGACCAACGAGAGGCTGAGGTTGAGGGCGCCGTCGTTGGCGAAGAAGGGGCTCCCGGGGTTGCCGAAGGTGAAGGTGTTCCCGTTATAGAAGGGTGTCGCCAAGGGACCACCTCCCGGGCCGCCAAAGTAGGTCGCGCCAGCGAGGCCGTTGTGGTTCGTTCCTGGGTAGAGCAGCTTGGCGTTGTTGCTGACGCGGCCGACGCATTGAGTCAGTTGCCCCGGCGGGATCTGGTTGCCGTTGAACCTCAGGAGCGAGGGGTGGAAGTAGCGCAGCGGGAGCTGCAGCCCTGCTGGAATAGACCCGCTTCGCTGGGTGAGTTGGACGATGGGAAAGTCCTGCGGAATGCTCTGGCCAAAGAACGAGTTCTCATGCCCCTCGAGCCGCAGGCCGTCTGAGGAAACCGTGAGCGTCTCCTTCGGGAACCACGCGGTGCTCTCGACGTCGAACTTCCACAGCGGGACGGTGTCACCGGGGCCGGGCCCCAAGGTGGGATCGTTGGGGAAGGACACGTCGAAGCCCTCGACGATCTCGATACCTTCAGGCTGAAGCGAGTAGACGTAGGGTCCGGCGATCTCCTCCGGTGGGAGGTTGGGGGCCGCGGTCGTTGGCGTTCGATGCAGCGAGACGGCAGGGGTCCGCCCTTCCCAGGAGAAGCCCGAGGGCAAGCGAACTTCGCTCCCGGCTGCGATTCGAACTGTCGCACCCGAGGCAGGCTCGACCAACACGATCTCTTGTGTCGTCCGGCCGTTCGGGTCGAGTCCGAGGGGGACTTCGGTGTCGAGCCGGGGCAGGATCCAGTTGTGCGCGCCCTCGACTTGGCCCGCGCTGTCCACGACTCGGTACACCCGCCCGAATCCCAGGCTCAGGCCGTCGACGACGACGACCGCGTCACCGGGCGGGAGCCCAGAGAGGGTGAACTGCCCGTTCTGGTCTGCCGTCGCGACCTCACCAGGGGCGAGCCGCCAGCTGGCCTTGACTCCAGGAAGAGCTGCCTTGTCACCGAAGTCCCCTCCGACGACCGTCCCTGTGATCTCTTCCCCCCGGAGGACGATGGCGAAGGAGCACACCGGCGTGATCGCGGCGTTCCCTGCCCTGTCTTGCACGCTGAGTTGGAGCTCGTGGCTCCCCTCCGCGAGAGGGGGAGACAGGGCGAGCGCGCCGGAGGTCTCGGTCCAGAAGTCACTCGCTTCGAGCTGAATCGAGTCCAAGACTCCGCTCGGACCCAAGCTCGAGACGTCGAAGCCGCTGCCTGAATCGCTATAGCTGACCTCAATCGGGATCCGGAGCGCGCTCGGCGCGACCGAGAAGGCGAGGTCGAGGTTGAGGTTGCCGGTTCCCGCGAAGTCCCCGGAGTGTGTCAAGACTGCCGATGCGCCGAAGAGTAGGTTCCTTCCGTTAGCCCCAGGGCCGAACTGGAGCGCACCGGGCGTCGCCGAGAGTTCGACGCTTTTGCCTGCCTGGGCCCCGACGCCTCTGAGGAGTGCCCGCCCCGGCTCTAGTGAATAGTGGTGCCAGCGAGAGGGGTCGACTGTGCCAAGGGGGGCGTAGTTGCTGGGGTCCAGCTCCAGGGTCGGACTCGCGGGTGGCTGGCTCCGGCGAGCCCAAAGGGCTAGATCCCACGCTTGGCTGCCGTCTGCCTGGCTGACGACCCGTCCTCCGAGATAGGTGAGGCCAGAGGAATACTCATAGACGGTAGGGGTTCCGTCCCAGACGAAGACGGGGCCGCCCGGGAGATTGGGGAGTCGCAGGGCGTGGCCTCCTGGCTGAGAGCTGTGCGTGGGCTGGGCGGGTGTCGCGGTCCACGGGGCGGCCTCGAGGAAGGTGGAGGAGGAGACCAGGGCTGGACTGCTCGCGCGGAGGCGAATCAGGGCCCCGTCGGCGATTCCCTTGGTGAGCGTGGGGGCGATCGAGTCGTAGACGAAGTCGTGTGTGGCCTCCGTCAGGTTGCCAGCCTGGTCCCAGATCCGGACGACGAGTTGGTTCGACCCTTCGACGAGGCCAGGCACTCCCTCGAGCGGGCCGCTTGCTTGAGACGTCCCCACCGCGAGCTGCGAGGTCACGTCTTGCCCGTTGAGGAAGGCTCTGAAGGTGTTGGGGACGACGCCTGCGAGGTCGTCCTCGAATCGGACCTCGACTCGCGAGTTCAGGCCTGCGTATTGCCCTGGGGAGATCACGGTGACCGTCGGCGGTTGCTCGTCGACAGCCCAACCAAACACCCGCGCGTAGAGCTTGGCGGAGCGACCTCCAAGGACCCAGAACTTTAGGTCGTTCTCTTCTTCGACGATTGCGAGAGGGCGCAGAATCCGTTCGGGCCACCTGAAGAAGCTCGCATAGCCGAGGACCTTCTCACCGTTCCACTCGGCTCGAGCGAGTGTGGGAAACCAGGGCCAACTGCGGGGTCGGGTCGGTTTGGCCTCCAGCCAAAACAGTCCGAGCTCGCTCGGGAGGTTGACCGTGCTTCGCGACGAACCACGGCGAAAGCACTCCTCTGCGAAGGTCCTCTCCACAACGGGCACGCCGAGGCCCCCGAGCGCATTGCGTGAGGCCAAGGTCGCAACTTCGAGAGTCACCGTTCCTCGGCGCACCTTGAGATCGAGGACATTGAGGCCTGCTCCTAGGCGAACCTCGACCCGGTGGTGCCTTTCCAGGGGCAGGAAGTCACTGTGCCGGAAAACCCTCCTCCCGTTGAGGCGAAGCTCGGGCGCTTTCCAGTGGCTTCGCCGGAGAGTGAGGTAGTGGGTTCCCTGGAGTGCGACGGGCGTCAGGGGAATTCGATGTCGCCCGCGACCGAGGGTGACTGGGCTCAAGAGTGCGTGGAGGTGAGCAGGGTCGAGGTCCGCAGGCGGCGTCGCAGGGGGGGGCGGAGGGGGAGCTGGGGGCAGGGCACCTGCGCCGTTGAGCTCGCTCTCGCCGTCACCGTCACTGGGCTCGGTCCCGCTTTCGGTGCCTTCGCCTGCGCCTTCCGGGCCATGTGCGGCAGGCGATGGTGGCGCGTCGGCCTCTTCGTTGGCGGGTAGTAGGCTGGGGAGGAGAACTGGGCTGAAATCGACACGAGTGATCTTGCCAGTGGGGCCACGGTGGGCGTCGAAGGACCTCTCGAGGTTGAAGTCGAAGAGGACTCCCGCGGCCCTTCCTCTAGAGGTCCTTGCTTCCCCACTCAGTCGGACCAGCCAGCCTTCTTTGGTGGCCGCCCGAGGGGCTGGGAGTTGGAGAACTCGTCCGTCGCCGAGCTCGACCTCTGCCCCGCCGAGGCGGAACCGGAACTCGTTCCAGGTCCCAGCAGGAACTTTGGCCCTGCAGAGGAGGGCACGCTTCCCGTTCTGGAGTTCGAGGAGGTTGAAGCGCTTCGCCTGCCCCAAGACCTTCTGCCAACCGTGCTTGGGTCCCCTGGCCTCGATCTCCTCGATCGAGACATGGACTCGCCTGGCGACCTCGGGGGAAAGCGGAGCGTCAGTCAGATAGAGGGCGAGCTCCGTGTCCTGAGCAGCGGGGGCGACCTGCTGCTGAGGCGGGGACTTGGACCCTTCCCCGCAGCCAGCGAGGAGCAGGACCGAAGCGCACAGCACCGTTGCGTGCTGGGTCGTGCTGCTTGAAGAGGGAGCCATAGACGAACCTCCGAGCCGGACAGCGTGGCTCGGGAGGCTTGGTCACGCAAGAGATCTGCTTATGTCCTTCGGGGGCAACGGTCAGAGACCTGCGAGGACGTGTGCTTTGAGTAAGTGTTGCTCGAACTCGTCTCGGGAGAACTCCTTCTTTCGCGCGACTTCGATCGCAAAGCGGAGGCTTCGGCTAGCCTCGCGATAGCGGGTCAAGCCAGCCGACGCGCTGAAGGCGAGCAAGCGTTTGTCGAGAGCGTCCAGGGTCTCGGGGTCGCGTGGCGCTCGATTCACTGCTGCGAAGAGCTCCAGGAAGCTCGCAGTGATCTCCGGGGGGATTGGTGACACGGTATCGGCAGCGACTACGAGTTTCCCTTGGGTGATGAGTTCCCGCGGTTGGAAGGCTAGGGCCTCCTGGATCCTTGGAGATTGCGCCTCAAGCCGGAACTGGACCTGGAGTGAATAGGTGCCCGAGTCGATCGCTGAAACCTCCTCCTCGATCCTCCAAGCGCCTTGAATCACTGGTGCGGTGGCGCTGAAAAGCCGTCCGTGGGGCCCGAGGGTCACCTTCACGGTCGCACCCTCGACGAGGTTGGTCGTGCCAGAGACGTGCAAGGATCGGCCTTTGACGGCGCTGGACTCGACTCTCAGCCAGCGAGTCGGCCCGCGCTTGGTTGGGTCCACGGGGCTTGGGTCGCGGAGCAAGGCCCACGCCCCAAAGGCCAGCACAGCCACAAGCACGGTTACCCCAAGGAGGCGAAGCCGATCGTCAGGTGCGGTCACGACGGAGGTTAGCACTCTCGACGAGGACGCGCCCGGAAGGCTCCTCGAGATGTCCTTGCGCGAGGTTCTTCCGCTGGCTATCCCTGTAGGACGAACCGCGGAGGCTCACATGAAGAACCGCCCATTGGCCTTTGGCGCGCTGGGAGTCGCAGCTGCTCTCTGTTTTGCGTCCTTTTCGGACACAGAAGCAAGCCCGACGCCGACGACCATGCAGTATCAAGGCAGGCTGACGGACTCGAATGGAAGCCCGCTAGAGGGAACGGTCGGGAAGCTGACCTTCCGCCTCTACAACAGCGCTGCGCCCCTGGGTTCGTCTACCTTCGTCTGGGGCGAGGCGCACACCAATGTCCCCATACGGCGGGGCGTGTTCTCCGTCCAACTCGGCGACGGCGACCTCACGGTCGATCTAAACGGCGTCGAATCCAGTGGAGGGAACCCCCTCCTCCCCGCCGACATCGACGGATCCCCGCGCTGGATCCAAGTCCAAGTCAACGCGGACGCCCCGCTTGCGCCTGCGACTCGGTTGGGGAGTGTCCCCCACGCAATGGTGGCGGGCGGATCGGTGCCGGTCGGCGGAATCGTGGACTGGTATCGCCCCGATCAGAGCTCAAACCCTCCCGAGGGATGGGCGGTTTGCGACGGCCACATGGTCATGAACGAGCCCAACAGCCCCTTTAACGGGAAGCATCTGCCCAACCTTGTCGGAAAGTTCGTCGAAGGCGGCAGCCTGGGGGCCGGATACGGAGCCTCGACAGGGAGCTCAGTTGGGCTTCCTGCTTCCGGCGGGAGCACCTTCGTCAACCTCAATCACACACATGGGGTGAACTCCCACTCTCACAACCTCTCTGTTTCTGGAACGAACCTAGTCCTAAGCAACGAGGGGGGTCACGGTCACTCTGCTCACATTGGCGACGCCTCAGGGCACCACGTGAGCAACCCAGTCCAGTTTCACGGCCCCTTCAGCTACTACACCTTCGACATGCAAGGACCTGGGCCGTCCTGCAGCCATGCGATTCCCGTGCACGTCGCCCCAGTCGGAGGCCACACGCACACCGTTCAGTCAGTCGGGAGCACCGATTCAGCGGGCGCCGGAACTGGCGGCGCCAACATGTCGAACACCTCACTGAACCCCAACTCGATCGACAATCGGCCCGCCTACGTTGGGCTGGTCAAGATCATTCGGATCAAGTAGCCATGGACAAGACCTCACGACTCCTTCCGGCGTTGCTCCTCGCCTTCGCAATTGGCCTGGGCCTCGGGTTCTCTGCGAGCCTAGAAAGGGCCCATGCAGCCGACCCCTACGACGGCGCGAGAGTCGCAGCTCAGACCTTCGCAGCAGGCGTCACGAACACCAACTCAGCCCAGGTCCAGGGGGTCTGCACCGCACAGCTGTGGACGCGCTATGCCCCAACCTTCCAGGGGTCTCCAGCCGCTGGGTCATTGGGGACCTTCGAGCTGTTGAGCAACTCACCCAGCTCCAATCGGGCCGACTACGCCACGTTCCTCGTGCTCTGCACGCACCCTGACGGCGTCGAAGACGCGGTAAGGATCACCCTGAAGAAGGTGGGCGGAGCATGGAAGGTCTGCGGTGGCCCAGCGGCCGCCACGCCAGCTGCGCCCTTCTAGCCTCCGGCTAACGGCTAGGGTCTTGCGCGAAGCCCTAAAGGGCTGCCCCTCAAGCCTCCAGGATCTACCGGGATCGAAGCCGAGACGCCCTAAGTTCAATAGCCGTGGTCTCGTGATTACCTGAGTAGTTGTCCCCCTGGCACCGGATTGCAGATCGTGTAGACGATCGAGTGCAAGGCGGCGGCGCGGTCCATGATCGGCGCCCGGTCCTTGTGGCTGGAGAGGTCGAAGAGGCTGCCCTTGCGA
>Ga0316202_10001307_pt1 | contig 19881 bp, 24 predicted proteins | sample 3monrhotite_MG_FD_204934 | JGI IMG/M metagenome (GOLD analysis project Ga0316202, IMG submission 204934) | Microbial mat bacterial communities from mineral coupon in-situ incubated in ocean water Damariscotta River, Maine, United States -... | ecosystem: Environmental > Aquatic > Marine >... | reverse complement strand
GCCTGTATTACGTCACAGTCAAGCTGAATGGTACGCTCACCGAGTTTTTTTAGATCCACTACTGCTCGCAAGCTGCGGCCGATCAAACGCTGGATTTCTTGGGTACGGCCTGATTGCTTTCCTCGCGCGGCTTCGCGCCCCATGCGTTCACCTGTAGAACGAGGCAGCATGCCGTACTCTGCTGTTACCCAACCTTCACCACTGCCTTTTTTATGGAAGGGAACTTTTTCTTCTACGCTGGCGGTGCAGATGACTTTGGTGTCACCGCACTCGATGAGTACAGAGCCTTCGGCATGCTTGGTGTAGTTACGAGTAATGCAGATGTCACGAAGTTGGTTTAACTGACGTTGGCTTGGGCGCATGTTGATTATCTCGAAGAATTTAAACGATGCGTATTATAACGCGCATCGTTACTCTCAACGGTAGTCGAGCACCGTACACACGGCGGCATCTGTTTTTTGATCTATTTCTGCATTCCCCCAACGCACTACGACTGCGGTTGTGTTATCGGCTAGTGCTTGTTCACGCTGCAAGGCAGCTTCGCTCAGCTTATCTAACGAGGTTTGCAAATCTCCGTTCGCTAGCGCCTCGGCAATTTCTGTATCTGATAAAGGCCCCCACAGTCCATCGCTACATAGCAAAAGCGCATCGCCAGACTGAAGCGTTAGCGGAGTACCCACTTCCACATAAAACAGGTCTTCCACTCCACCAAGGCAATTGGTGATTTTATTGCGTTCTGGATGGGTCTTGGTTTCTTCCTGAGTAATGATGCCCCAGTCCGCCCACTGCTGCACAACTGAATGATCGTGTGTCACCGCTACGACCGCTTTGTCGCGCAATAAGTAAAAACGTGAATCGCCTGCATGCGCCCAGCTCACCATTCCGTCTTGAATGAGTGCGAGCACGCAAGTTGTGCCAGGACTGCCGCTCAATTGATTTTCTGCCGTGTAACGAATGATTGCGCTATTCGCTCGCTTGGTGTTCTCATGCAGGAACACACTTGGATTGGAAATCCGTGGCTTGGCGACTTGGGCGAATGACTGCATAAACGTATGAATAGCAATTTGTGCCGCGACTTCACCATGCAGATGCCCACCCATACCGTCAGCCAACACCAATAACAAAGCATCATCGGTATAAGCATAAGCGACGCGATCTTGATTATATTTTCTGCCTCCAATCTGGCTGCTTTGATATACGGCGAATTTCATGTTTTCCTAATTTGCAGTGTCCACAGGCGGCCTCTATAAATTCAAAATCCTAAGCGAGCAACGCAGTATCGCGATGGAGTTTGGATTTATAAAGCTCCCCCACACACAGTTTTTTCTGTCGAGGTCCCATCCTAATATATTTAATCAGCTCAACCTATAGTTTTCGATTTCTATTTTCTTTCATTTTAATGCCTCAGCATGGTTCCATGCACACAATGGATTGGTCGCTATGAGGTTTGCAATTTCATGATTTCGCATTATGTTAGAATCGCGATCTCACTAGTATGGAGCATCAAATCTACTGGTCAAAACTAGCGCATTGCCCGCATATATCCCAATTAAGGAACACACTCGGAATGAATAATTTGTTATCACGAATGCCCAAAAAATGCTGGGCCTACCTAGGACTTTCGATTTGGGCTGCATTGTGTTTTATGTTGTTGCATAAATCCACTTATGGCATTGATGAAGCAGCAGCCCGCTCATTATTATTAATTTGGTCTGTTGCTGATGCAGTGGTTAGCCCAGTTGTTACATTGGGCATGCCTGATTTCCGCACTATTTTTCTTATTCCTATTGGTCTGTTGTGGACTGGCAGCGTCATTGCTGCAAAAGTGGGCACCATCCTTATTCTGTCCATCGCGATATGGACAATCCATGCTTGGCGAATCCGCAGCGGCGATGAAGAGGGAGCACTGATCGCTTCAGGCTTATTACTCATGGCGCCCTTGACTATAAATCAAATTGACACCATATCCGTTGCTGCATACCTGTTCATCACCTTTGGATTTGGCGTTTGGGCAGATCAAATTTACCGAGAATCGCCAAAAGCATTCGGCGGCATGTACTTCTTACAGTTGTTTCTATCCATGGTCAGCGTTTCATTTCACCCTCTGGGCATTGCCTATCCTTTGGCTTTACTATGGACGTGGTATCAAAACCCTTTAGATAAAAAGCAGCAAAAATATTATTTCGCTGGAATAATATTTTCTGTTCTGCTCTCCATGGCTTTGACTTCAGGTTGGGAGCATGTGGAGTTCTTCAACAACCCCATCCGCGGCTTGTCCACGCTATTTTCAGGCGCGGTTAATGACCATGAAATTAGTGCATTCCGCTGGATCACTGGCATAACAATGATGGGGCTTTTGCTGTTCGTTGTTTGGAAGCAAGCACGCACATTATGGGCCGATTTACTAGGCAAAACGTTTGTGCTCGCTGTCCTCATAGGGTTCTTTGTTGGCGATGAGATTTTTGCAGTTATCGCATTAGCCACTTGTTTATACTGGGGGGTGCCTTTGTTGCTTAGCAAAACGTCTGACTCTGAAAATGGATTCTTCAAGCAACATGGCCCTGCCCTAGCAGTTATCTTCATTCTCTTTACGGTATTTATGGTCTTTGATAAGACTCGCTACCAGACCCTGATATCTGCTGGCCTTTCTCCCCGCGACAGTCTCATCAAAAACCTCGCCGAAACAAGCGGCATTTTTCTTACTGACGCGTCAGACGAGAGCCTCAATCCCAAACAACCGATTCGAGTTGCTAGCCAATGGCCCGGCCTCACCATGCTTGCCTGTCGTTGTGATGCACTTCCACTCCCCCCAGAAGCGAAAGATGGTGAGGCATTACTTGCTATGCTAAAGAGCATTAATTATTTAATCTTCGACCCGAGAGATCCAGAAAATAGATCTCTCGCACGCCAACTATCCGCCATGGGGGCTAAGCGCATTGAGACTATTGCGCTTGAAGATGGTGGTGTAATCGTTCAGGTTAAAAAGCTTGCCATCGCAACAGACAGTGAATCCAAAAAATGATTTTTGAAGCTTTTCTCTTCCTCGTTGCGGGGATCGGCGCGCTGTTCATCACAGGTTTCGCTGTACATATGTTTGTTGGCGGCTTGGTTAGCACAGAAACTGAAAATGAAATTATTGCCGTGGTTTGCATTATTGTCTTCTGTGCTATTGCTTATATGGTGTGGGATGTAATACAAAGACGTGCAAATAGAAAGTAACACCCATATTGCTGACACACGAACTAAGGCAGTTGCACGGCCAAAGAGATTCCGCTAGACTGCTGCTTGAAGTTTAAAAGTAGTAGTAACGTGGTTTATTTGAAAACTGATAAGTATCATAACGAGGGGGATGTGCCATGCCAGTTGAACTTTTAGTACCAATTTTTATTTTCCTATTAGGTGTTGTCGTAGCAGTTAAGCTCGGCAGCATGGGAATTAGCATGATTACCGAAGACTAATAGTTATATCGAGTAGTCTGCGCGATTTAACTAACTCAGAAGATGCTTAGAGACTCTATGCCGTCTTCTGAGTTTTTTATTGATTACACTTTACGCATCAGTAGCTGTATATACTTACCACTTTCCAGCTTGCTCTTTAGCTTTTCATCAAACACCCATTAATAATGAATCCGAAACTTCAACATCGTCACCTATTAAAATTTTTGGTGCTCTCTGCCTTTTCTTTTTTCGTTGGGACTATCCACGGCATGCTGCAAGTAATGCCACCTATACGCGCTTGGTTAGATTCGATTGGTAGCCCTTATGGTGGTCCAGGACATATGATTGACCCGCTGGCTCATGCACATATGAATTTAGTCGGAGGCGTTGTTTTACTCGCGATGGGCGTTACTTTTTATCTGCTTCCCATTTTTTCTGGAAAACGTATTTATTCCGTCAAGCTGATTAACCATACTTTCTGGTGGGTTAGCATTGGCGTATACAGCTTCTATATTATTCAAATGATTTTTGGAATTTGGGAAGGCCAGTTGCTATTAACAACGCCTGATGAGATTGCCTCAGTACACCGTATGTATGGCCCAGTTATGGCTGTGTCTGGCACCACTATGGCAATAGGTTTTTGTACTTATTTTGCCAATGTTGTGCTGAGCGTCACAGCTTCGCCAGCTAACGAAGCTGCTCCTGAGAAAAGTTAACCTGGCGACAGCTTTAAGGGAAACACCAAGGTTTTCTTGTCATTCCCTTGTTTAACTTGCACTCGTAGCTGAGCTGCCTCACCATCTCCTAGGTCCACTGCTCTGCGATAGACGCCAATTAGACCATCTTGAATCGTCTGAACCCATGGCATCGACTCATCTCCACGTAGCGATATGGTCAGATCCCGACTCGGTCTACCGCGCGGCCCAGTCGCAATCACTACGATCTCGGACATACCCGCAAGCGGGGGGTTGGGGTGCGTCTCAACCCGTATATCTATATCTTTCCAATGCTGAGGTGGGATTGTGATACCGGCCTCACCATTTCCACATGCCGCAAGGCTTAAGATAAACAGGGCTGCTACTGTCGCTGAAACTATTTTCATAATATTTTCGTTACACACTTTGATCTAATCATTGTTTCTCGCCGTCTTCTCTTGAGCTTGATTCCTTTTTCTCGGCATCCTCTGCGTCTTTAGCAGAAGGACCTGAAAAATTGACCATATAATGAATAAATACTGCTGCCGCAGTAACATAGACCAGCGAACCTAAAAACCCAGGATCTTTTACCCAGTCCACCCAGTTAACTGTTACTCCTGGGCGCAAACCCCAAAATGGGAAACTCAATCCCACTCCGACCAACAATACAATTACCACAACAGCCATGAACCAATATGGCACTTTCTTCTGCGACTCTGGAATTTTCTCTACTAATTCCCAATCTTCCATGCCACGTTTTTCCAAGCGCTCTTCGTCCGAAGCATAGCCAAAGTGATCTTTACGAAGTTCCCCCCAATGAGTCTCTTCGCTCTTTAATTCATTTTTTTTATCATGCACATCCATCGGATCTACCCTTTACTGAACAAAGTGTTGCATTTTAAACCGGCCCACCCATCCATCTTTTGAATGAACCACTACGATGATGGGATGAAGCCCATGCTTTAAGTCTGGTGATACCGACAATACTACTGATTCGCGTCCAACTGTCTCTAAATTGATTTTGTGCTTACTCAATTTAAATAAGCCCGCTGGCAATCCTAGTACTTCAACTTCTAATTCACTGGGGCGATATCGTTTGCTTGATACTTCAATTCGGTAATCTAGAGCCGTCTGATTCTGAGCCGTTTTCATGTATCCCATCGACAAATGATAGGGTTGATACGACCAAATCCCCCAAGCAAGGAATATAAGTCCCACGGAGGCAAATGGTATTGTCCAGCGCAATCTCGACAGCAACGAGATTGAGTTGTCTCGCAAACGGTTTACATCAGTTTGCTTGCGCTGTCCTAACTCAAATTTCAGTAATCCGGTGCTACCTTTTTTGGCCTGCAAATTATTACATGCATCTATGCAGTCACCACAATTTATGCAGCTATCAAAAACTGCTGTATTGCGCGGGTCCAAGTCAATGAAGCAGGTTGTGGCGCAATAATTGCATTTTTCACATTCATCAGCTCGACTAGTATCATAAACCACATGCAGGGTTTCTTTAGTCTTAAATGAATGCTGCCAAACCTTGTATACACATGCGAAGCGGCACCAAAAATGCCGCAGCACGGCTATATCCAACAATATGATCATTACCCATACAGAATATATCCAGTGCAGTGAGCCTGCCAACCTTGCATCTTCTCTTAGGGTAATAAATGACCAGACGACATCCGGCGGATAAAAATATAAAAGCGGCAACAGGGAAAACATCATGGATGCCAGCAGGAAGGTACTACCTAATATAATCCAGTTTAAAGCCTTGTTCTTAGCAGCTGCAACCTTGGCAGACTCACCATTTAAACTGACTTCAGCGCGCTTTCCTAAAAATTTTCGCGTCATGTAATTTGCCCATTCCGCCATCGTATTTTGCGGGCATATCCAGCCACAAAATACGGTACCAGCAATGGAATACATAGCGACCAAGATACTTAGCAGTGTTATCCACAGCCCCGATATCAGAAAAAAATCCGCAAACCATATTTGCCATCCCAATACTACTAATGCGCCATTTTCAGGATCGAATCGGAATAAGCCTGACACCGGAATGAGTACCAACAACAATAGTATCGCTATCTGCAACAAGCGTCGTTTGAGGTGATACCTTCTCGTGCTTGCATTGGGACCGGTGTTTATTACCTTTACAGGAATGTCGGCCAAAGTCTTATGACTATTTGAGGCTGGGCTTTGCTTTGAATCATTCATGGTTTTACTCCGGTAACTTTTGCGGCCTCGCTGTCTAGCGGCGATATTTCAAGCAAGCGCGCATGAAAGTGCTGCGCTTCTTGCATATTCCCAGCATTTTCCTCCAAATGCCAAAGTGCTCGTAAGGTGGCTACTGAGCTTGGGCAAATTTTCAATATTCTATGCAATGCATCTCTCTTTGACAGTCCATGCTGCCCAGCTTGAGAGATCGATTCAAGCATGCTATCTGCGAGGGCATTTGCCACCCAGCGGTCTAAGGGGTTTGCCTGATATGCCATCCAAATCAAGTTTCCCGCTTTGGAAGTACCACCTTGAATTGATGATAGCCATGCTCTCGCTGCCAAATCTGTAGCAACATAAGCACGCCCAAATTTACTCTTGTTTTCGGGGCTTATCTGTAAAATTTTTGTTGCCTCTTCTGGTGAAGGGTGTTGCTGTAGCAACCGCAACATCATGGTGCTCAGATTTACACTGCCATTATAGCGCGCGCGTGGTAGCTGATATTCAACGAAGGGCCGCCACTCGTCTTGTACCGGCCCTGCGCTAGCTACAATCGGCCCCCAGTAGCGTCCCAGCCAAGTCCATACGCCTTCCCCACCTGTTGCATCCAGCCGTTCGCGCGCATTTAATCGTTGCACGTTTGCTAGCATAGCCTGAGCACCTATAAAATGGTTTTTTGGCCCAACCATCGCCAAGTGCATCCCATCCATAAATAATTGTGCCTCTGGAAAGACTTGTTTAAATCCTCGCAATATTACGTTGATAGTTTCGACATCAAACTGATTTAGCGCTAGCCACTGAACAAACACTCCTTGTTCATTAAGCCTCCTTTTAACTCTGCTAAATTGCTGCACAGACAGGAGTGAGCCCATTCCTGCTAAATCTGGGTGAAATAGATCACCAACAATGACATCGTAATTATTCGTTGTGGTGCCAACAAAGTGCCTAGCATCATCGCGGTAAATCTTCGCTTTATCCATGACACCTAAATTAACTGGCGCAAACCATGTCTTGGCGGCTTCAATTGCGCCTTGGGATAGTTCTACTGCTGTTCGCTCCAAATTTGGAAATGGCAAGGAACCCGCCATGGAGATTCCCGTCCCCAAACCAAGGAATAAGATACTTCGCGGTGCAGGGTGAAGCAAAAGAGCTAATCGTGCTTGGTCTTTTTGAATTGCGACGGCACTGGGTTCTGATGATGCGTCCATGCGCTGCAAATCACTTAATAGTACTCTTTGTCCATCTTGTTGACGCACGACTTGCGTTAGTGAAATCGCATCTTCATAGATTGATAGATTTTGGCTTGCTGACTCTGCTTTGGGTAGCAGTTTGCTCACTGGCGGCATATTGTGTAGAGGCCAAGCGATTCCCAGCATAATTACGAGTAGCAGCCATTTTAAGCGCGATTTATCAAGGGCCAACCCTAAAGCTGTAATTATTAGCCCCGCAGCGACCACTGTCCCGACACTTCCGATTACTGGAATAAATATTAGACTGGCTGCAACTGCACCTATCGCACCGCCAAGGCAATTGGCACCATACAGCCACACACCACTGGCATTTGCATTCTCAAAACGACTTGCAAGAATTGGCAGCCAGGCACCTAGTGCAAGGGTTACAGGTAATGTAAACACGCTAAGCATTAATGCTTGCGACCACAATGCACTTGAGAAAGATTTGAAGTGCGTCTGCTCAACCCATGCTGATGCAGTTGGCAATAGCCACATACCTATCAGTACACCAGCTCCTGTAACAATAGGCATCAGTGTCGAAATTTTTGCACCTAAACGATTCGCCACTAGGCTGCCGACTGCGATACCCAGCAGAAACACCGCCAGAATGATGCCTAAGACGTATTCTGTCCGCAACATTATCATGCCGTATAAACGCACCCAGCCGATTTCGAGCATGATGCTCCCCGCACCTATGCCAGCATACAGAAGCAATATTCCCCTAGCGGGAATTTGGAGGGGTTCAATTTTTTTGGATTCTGGTGTCTTGACTTGCCTTGCGATGAACAGTGCTGACAGACCTACGCACAGTCCTAATATGGCAACAGTGTTCAATGAATTATTCCAACCTAATACAGACATCCCCCATAAGGGGAATAGTGCACCAAGCACACCCCCCAATGTGTTAAGCCCGTATATTCTTTCAAGTGAGAGCGGTATGCGATCTGTTAGTCGCAATACCATGGCAAAACCCACCCCCATTGCGGCGGCTGGAATTATGAGTAAACAAAGAGATTCCACGCCTTGTAGCAAATACCATTCAGTCAACGATAATTGAATTGCCAAGCTCTCAAGCCAGCCATTTATAGTTTGCAACATATTTGGCAACAGCAATGCATAAAGTGCGATTGCTATCTCAAGCCCTGCAAATATGTATAAGGGATTATCTGTTTTTCTTGCCCATTTAGCCCCTGCAAGACTACCCGAACCTAGGCCAAACATAAATGAGGTTACGGTTAGCACCACGCCAAATATGCTTACGCCATATTGCAGCGATAGCATGCGCGACCATAATACTTCGTAAGCTAGACTGGTAAAACCTGCCAAAAAATACAAAAATAACACTACAAACCATAATTTTCTTGAGCTACTTAAAGAAATATGGGGAATTGATGTGCGTGACATATGCAAATTTTAGCTAGGCAAAACCTATTGATTAAAACATTAAGAAACGTTTACTAGTTTCTTGTTTCTACGTGTGGAAGTGCTCACTAGGAATTCGGCAAGACTAGAAAGGATAGAACCACACCAGCCCGACAATCGCATGCACACAAGCCAGAGTGATACTTAAGGCGGCGAATACCATATGTGGAACAAATAATGGCTTTGCATACAGGCCCATTGCCAATCCTAGCCCACCGGTAATTAATACCATTACAAAAAGTAAAACCCCAAGCAGAAACATAATTTGTTTCTTTTCCTTTTCCGGAATGGCTTTTTCGTGCTCAGCAGCTTTGTGTTGTTGGTTAAAGGATTGCAGTATCTGCGCACTTTCACCAGACTGCGCCGCTTCTTCCGCATATGCCGGATTGACACTCAAAATAGGCAGCGATGCAAGCAGAAGCATTCCGATTACGCTATATACCGAATTTTTTAATGACTTCATGGTTGTTTTTAGCATAATTTTCTATTCAATCGGTGTTTGGTTTTCAGCCGCATCATCGTCAGGATGATTCTTCTGCATTGCAACACGCCAAGATAATATTGCCATCAACACAAAGGGAACAAACACCCCCATAAGCAGGAAGATAAAAATATACCACGGTGTAGAAATCGTTACGTGGGCAAAGCGGTAGCTATCTACTGCAGCTTGCGCTGACGTGGCAATAAACGAACCCACTAAAAGCAGAATAAAATCTCTCCAAATACTACTCATCAAATCTCCTTGTTCATCCTTTATTTCGCTACGTCAGACGCACAGCGAAAACCATAGAAATCTGACGCATAATTCGGCCATGAATAATCTCTATGATATGTGGCAGTTGAGAAAGGATCACCCTTCCATGAACCACCACGCAACACCTTGTAATAGTTTTTTACTGTTACTAAGTCAGCTATCTTCATCGCACGATCTTGTGCCGTCTGAGCAACGGCCACTTTCCCTTCAAATACATGTAGTGGAGCGTCAGTGCCTGGATAAGGGAGAAAATCATCATCTATCCATTGATCAACGTTTCCCGCCATATCATACACACCATACGGACTCACACCATTCGCATACGTTGTTACGTCTGTAGCTGAACCTACATTGTAATAGGTATTCAGACGCTTTGGATCCATAGTACTACCCCATGGCCACCTTCGACCGTCCGTGCCGCGTGCAGCCTTTTCCCATTCAGCTTCTTTAGGCAAACGCTTACCTGCCCATTTGGCATAGGCTTTTGCATCGTACCAATTTACTAGGGTAACTGGGTATAACAGAGCTCCTTGTGGGATTTTGCCATCTTTCCAACCTGATGGAGGACGGTGGTCGGTAGCCGCCACGAAGCGCGCATATTGCGCATTAGTCACCAAATATTTATCAATCTTGAATGCTTTTTGATCAACTTCACGTTGCGGATGTGAAGAAGCATCGGATTTTTTGAGATTAGTTCCCATCAAGAACTTTCCTGCGGGAATTAATATAGATGTATCTAATTCCTTCCACTGCTGATTCGTAAGCAACGCATTGGCTTCTGCAACACTGTATCCAACCGATTGATTCTTACGCTTTTCATTCTCTTCGTGCAATGCAATATCCTCACCAGCCGCACGAATTCTTGCAGATTCTTCCTTTAAATCATATGTGGCTAACGAACGCATTTCGCCCATTCGTATTGAACCCAAGGTAACAACATGCAAACTACCACCCACGATAACTAGTGAAATACAGGTTACCAATGTCGCCGCAAAAAACCGCTTTCTTCTTTTAATTTCGGCTGAACTTCTGACTTCTTGAACAGGTTGTTTCGGCATTACGATTCCTCATTTGCTACTGGGTTTTCAGAACTTCTTGGCGCGGACACCTTTGAACGACCATATACATTTTTGATGAGCACCTCACCTAAAATGCCTCCCATCCCAGCTGATTCCATTGCTAGAATCACATATAACCCCCACCATCCCATTGGATTTAATGTACTTCCATGTGGTATTCCTGAAATGTACAGTATTTGCGCGTAGCTTATGCAACGCACAATGAGGGGAGGGAAGTAGCTTAGCCATTTTGCCCCTTTACCAAATATCCAAGCGACAAGCAGACCAACCAAAAATGGCAGGAAAAATACATCCAAAATCCATGCAAAGCTAAATGTAGACAAACCCCAGAATAATTCAATTTGAACGCCGAGCAGCCAGTCACCAACGTAATTCAGTACTACGCCGGCGAAGACTGCAATCAAACCAGTCTGGACTCTCGGATTCATTCTTTCATCTCCACGCCATTCAATTTTTGGAATTCAGATTTTTTTGTTTGCTTCAGATACCAGTCTTTGACCTTTAGACTAGACAAGTAGCTTACCAAAAGACGGCGTTCTTTTTCTGGCATATCAGCAAATGAAGGCATCTGGTATTTCTTCTTTAACCGTGAAGGCACGATAGACTGCGGATTAGGGGCTGAAAGATATGCATACAACCATTTTTCTGTGCGCAAAGTCCCAATACCGTCCAGCATAGGTGCTGGCACTGACTGCATCATGTCCTTTAGTGTCCATAATGAGTGGCAATCTCTACATTTATTTGCTCGAATTAAATCCATCGCATTTCGTGCCACATCAGATGTCGCGGTACTATAGAAAGGTAAATCTCTGTCGTGCGGTTGCTCAACCTGAAGCTGCGACTTAATTAGTCCAGCCAATAGTACCAATCCTATTATGCCTAATACAATTTTCTCTCCTCGCCTCATGCTCTTTGCTTTTGCCTTTCAGCATCTTTAGCGATAAATCTTTTGCGGCTTTCCATCTGCGCCTTCATCACTTCTTGGCTTTTTGCGAACTCTTCAGGCGACATCTTGTCTCTGTCATTCTCGTCAAAAATTACATATTTGATATCTTCATCAAATTGTTCGTTTTTAGCACCCCAGCGAATCCAGTACATCACCGCGATGATAATCAGCGCACCGATAATCAGCCAGAGATAGATGGTCCATCCATCAGGAAGGTTGTTAAAAAAATTTGCCATGAAAATCTCCGCAATATTTAGGTTTAGAAAAGGTATCCGCCAAGCATTTGCACAGCGCCAATTATTACAGCAAGCACCACACCAAAAATAATTAGCCCGAACATTATACGCTCTCCCAGTCTCATGTTCTGTGCTCTGTTCTTGCTAAACATCAGCGCAATGATAATTCCCGAGAAAACAAGAATTCCTACCATTAAAAAAACAAAAATCCACTCACTGTATTGCTGACTGCGCATTCCCTCAATACTGAGATCTAGCTTTGGAGATAACTCAGAAGCTACTTGCGCAATGGGTAGTTGAATATCAATCATGTAGTGAATCCCTAACGCCTTCTATTTTAGTACCCATCAAAAAACACCCCGGCATTAAGCCGGGGTATCTAGACTACATTCATACGAGGCCCGCCTAAATGATGCTGTACTTACAAGTCACAAAGCATGCTTCGCATCTTATATTCACCACATACTCAGGCAGTTCCACCGATTTTGTTGCGATTATCCCTTAATACGATCAATGAAAAAACCATAAAACACGGGCGCGATAAGAACCACAACAATAATTGCACCAAGAACACCTGGCCCGAAATCGATTTCAATCATATTTCTCTCCAAAAAATTTTCTTGAAAATCGGATTAGCAGAAAACAAATCTCCAATCCGATCCCAAATTGTTAATGATGATGCGTTGGCTGCCAAGATGATGGAGGCAGTCTTTTAATAAGAACAATAGCCAGCAAGAAGAAGTAAGTCACGTAGAACAGGTCAATTGTATAACCTTTATCCCACCATGGCTGTATTCTTTCTGGTGTTCCATCTTTCTTTACATTTCCTTCAAAGTTTGCCAATACAACTCGATCACCAACTACTGTGTATTCCTCTGGGTTTAAACCTTTTGCAACTAAGGCTTCAATCTGAGATTTAACAATACGCAGATCATTCATTGTTAGAGGGTGACGCTCATGACGTGCATCATCAATACCAGCATTCATCTGAACTATTTTCTTCATTGCGGCGGCATCATCCTGAATCGCCATAATTTCTGGAGAATTCATAGAATTAACATAACCCACATAAAGACCAGCCGTAGGGCGCTGACCCCACAGTGGAAAAGTTACAGCGAAGGCTGTCAGCACAGTCAACACCACTAATAAAACTACAGGCATCGGCATGCGATTATTATCTTCCGTAATCCCACCCAGGTTTTCTTTTTCCCAAAGAACTTTATCTGCTTCATTTGTTGCTGAATCAACTAAAGTTATCAATGGCTTATCAAAATTCCAAGACATATGTATCCCCCCGTTACTTTAGACTTAACATAAAGTCGATCAAACTACGAATTTCAGAGTCCTTAGAGTAACTAGGCACTTCTGGTGGCGTTACACGCTTACCTTCTGTGTATTCTGTGTACTCAGTACGCCATTTATCGAAGTCAATCTTCTGCCCAGCAGCATCCTTCACGCCCCACAAGTAGTCAAAGCGCGGCATAATTGAATGCGGCTGAACCAAACGTGGATTAAAGAAGTGCATCATCATCCATTCTCTAGATGAGTTGCGTGATCCCACATGCATCAAATCTGGTGCCTTACGATCAGAACCAAACGCCGTTGGCGACTCACCATTAAAGTCTCCCAACATCGGAGGAGCACCGAATACTTGCCAATCCTGTGTTTGCTCTGGAAGCAATGTATGACACCACCAGCAACCTTCACGAACAAACATTGTCTTGCCTGCGCCTACATGTGAAACGTCCACATCTTTAGCGCTTGCCATAACTTCAGCTGGAGTCCAGCCCTTGGTTGCAGTCACATTATCAATATAGCTAACTTGCTTTCCTTGATACGAACCTTTACCCAAAGCAAACACGGCACCAACGCTTTTCTTTGCGTCAGTAATGTGCCCTTGCTGAACACTAACTTGCTCGATACCCTCACCCAGAATGCGAGGATGCAAAACCCCCGCTGGGAATGATGTACCTTTTTGATATACATAAACAGTCACCGCTTCTGCTAAAGGCTGCCCAGATTTCGGGTCATTCTTTAGATTAACGACGAGTGGTTTATTGTACCCCTGTAGAAACGGGTCATCCAAATTAAAACCCGTTTCATGACCCGCTGACAATTGCTTAGTCAGCGCTATATCTGTCGATGACACCGAAGCAATATTGATGCTCGGCAACAACAAGGTAATACACATCGAACCACCCAACGCGAGGGCGAATATTCTAGTTCCGACTTTATACTCTCTAAATCCAGCCATGCTTAATCTCCCTAAATTATTCTCAGCCGATTAGCGCTCGTAACCCAACTCATGAGGCATACGTCCCGCAGGCACTTCAGTTCCCTTGCGCGCAGTCATCCACATATTGTACAGCCAGAATATGTTACCAACGAACACCAGAGTACCACCCAGCCAACGTGCGATCATATAAGGATGCTCTGCAATCACAACGTCAATATAAGGAACCTCATAAATTTTGCCAGCACCCTGAATCAGACCAGCGATCGTCATGGATACCCAGTAAACCGTAAAACCAATCAGCAACATCCAGAAATGCAAGTTTGCCAATGTCAACGAATACAGCTTGCGTTTCATAATTGTTTGCAAACCCAAATACACTGCAGCAGACTCTAGGAATGTTGAGAAACCCAACAGCGCCAAGTGAGCATGAGCAACGATCCAGCCAGTACCATGGATATACCAGTTAATCGCACGAGTTTGCTGGAAACCACCTTGCATATTCAATGGGATAGCCATCAAGCAACCTGTAATGGTGAAACGCACTTCAATATTCTCGACGAACATGTACCACTTACCTTTCATTGTCAACATGATATTTGACACGAAAGCGATCGCAGGAACCAAGATCAACACACCCTCAACAGAAGCGAATGACTTCAACCACTCAGGAAGCGGAGCTGACATCAAATGGTGAGCAGCTGGGGTCGAGTAAAACACCACAACTGACCAAAAGTGCAAGTGACCAATACGGTGAGAATACAAAGGATTGCCCGTTACTTTTGGAATTGTGTAGTAAGCAATAGCCGCTGCTACCGGCGTAATCCACAAGCCCAACACGTTATGCGCAAACCACCAAGTGAGATAAGCCTCTGTAAGACCTGTCAAATGGAAGAATTCTGGTGAGTTCCCTACGATGAAAACAATAATCACCATAAAAATCGCAGCAATAAAGAACCAGTTAGTTGTGTAAATACCTTGCGTCTTACGATTCAACACTGTCATCCAGACATTGATCGCTAGCGGTATAAATACAAACACAGCCAAGTACAGGTCAATCGGCCACGGGAAGTCAGAATATTCACGTCCCGATGTAATGCCTGACCACAACACTGTCAGCCCAAGTGCCAAGCCCACGTTCCAGAACATGCAGTTCCATAAACCTAGCTTTTCAGACCACAGTTTGTTGTTACCCAATGCCGGCGTGATGTACATCATCGCCATAGCAAACGCCATTGAGATCCAACCGAAAATAACTGCCATTACGTGCACTTGACGCATATGACCAAATGCAAAAAATATGTTGCCTGTTACAAAATCTGGGAATGCAAGCTTCGCCGCATTAAATGAACCCAAGCCTGTACCAATAACAAACCATACTATAGAAGAAAAACCGAAGAACACCGCCGCCGAGCCGGCTGGTATATCCTCGTTCTTGCCTAACAAATATTTAAACATGCGCCTCCCCCTCAACTCAATTGAAAAAACTAGTGACAACAAACACTATTTTTTATCCCGTGGAACTAGAATATACCACGATAACAGCATGCTCGAAAATGCCAGCAGCACCCCCAGTGACCCTGCAATTAAAGCCATAATCTCCCCCTAATTTATAAGTCATACTAAAACAATTACATTAAAACAATAAACAGCCAGCCCTACGCAGCAGCCTTAGTCTCGATTTGCTCGTGACGACCCAAACCAACAACAAGAATCACACAAAAGGCAAGACCAAAGACAATCATCGCCCAGTCAATAAAGCCAGTAAATGTTGTTGGATCATATGCGCTTGCACCAGCACCGCCCCAATTTGCAAAGCCGCCTCGCCCCATCACGCACATTAAAGTTGCGCCAAAAACACTGCCATTCCCCATGCCGGTCAACATTCCGCCGACCAATATCAGCCAAAAGTCTCGATATGTTCTTTTTTCCGCACTCATACGCCTCCCCCTTTTAAACATTAATTAAGTAAGACTTATTTCTAACCCACCTGCACTGAAAATAGCCTCACCCCTAACCCAACCGAACGCTCAGCAAATTTTATTTATTCTGCATTGCACCCATTCACGCCCTAGCCATTGCTCCGCTATACAGCCAGCACTTTTTGAATCTTAAAGAGCATCTCCTTACCTTGTCAAGGGAATTGTTTACTGAGTTCCGCTAGTCATTGAAATATACATCTCTTTCATTTTGTCATCCCTCATCTCCACCTCTCCAATTTACCAGTAACCTCATTAAATTTTAATTTTGCAGTGCAACTATATTTCACGCCCTCCTAATGTACTACACTGGCTTATTAATTTTACTCATCGTAATATTGCATGCCTCACCTACCCGCGCACACTATTTTTAATTTACATTAATTCTGTATACAAACTATTCTTATGTCCGGAAATTTATTTATTGTTAGCGCGCCGTCTGGCGCAGGCAAAACCAGCATGGTTGCAGGCCTACTTAATCTAAATAAGAGTATTGACCTCTCCATTTCATTTACCACTAGAGCTCCGCGCCCTGGCGAAACCAATGGTATTGATTACCATTTTGTTTCACGTGAGCAGTTTTCTCACATGAAACAACATAATGACTTTCTAGAAAGTGCTGTGGTTTATGGGAATTATTATGGCACCTCGCGCTCTTGGATCACTCAGGAAATGAAAAAAGGCCGAGACATCTTGCTTGAAATTGATTGGCAAGGTGCCAGGCAGGTTCGCTCAGAATTCCCTGACTGCATTGGAATTTTCATTCTCCCCCCCTCACTTGAGGCATTAGAGAAGCGCCTTCATGGCCGCAAACAGGATGAGCCCGCGGTCATAGCAAAGAGACTTCAGGCTGCCCGTGCTGACATCTCACATGTCTCTGAGTTTGACTATGTTATAATCAACGACCAACTTGATGCAGCTTTGCAACAACTGAACGCCGTCGTTAGTGCCGCGAGTCTCAGTGCAAAGCTTCAGCTTAAGCATCAAGTTTCTCTAATTAAGCAGCTACAAAAATAGGAAATAATCATGGCTAGAATAACCGTTGAAGATTGCATGAAATTCATCCCTAACCGATTTGAATTAACATTAGCTGCTGCCTATAGAGCACGTCAACTGGCCAATGGGGCGAGTCACTTAGTCGACGAAAGCAAAGATAAACCTACAGTTGTAGCCCTCCGTGAAATCAGCGAAGGTAAGGTTGGCATTGAAATACTCAATCGCGGAATGGCTTAGTCCATTTCATACCTCAAAACCTCTTTTGGTCTATGCTCTAAACTATTGAGCAACCACTTTGGAGCGTGCAGTTCTTGTCGCGTATATTCACGAGTTTTAAATTAAGTGCCCTGCTAGAACTCGGATTTCGGATGCAAATACATGAGCCAAGCTGATGCCGATTCTCTAGTACAGGAGGTTGCTACTTATCTCAAACCTGAAGATGTGGCAGCTGTTGAAATTGCGCTCGCGTTTAGTCGTTCAGCTCACCATGGACAAACACGCCAGTCTGGCGAAGACTACGTTTCCCACCCTATTGCTGTAGCGAGCATCCTCACTACTCTCCATTTAGATGCACAAGCAATTATCGCAGCACTTCTTCATGATGTAGTTGAAGATACTGACACTCTCATTGAAGATATTGCTAAATCTTTTGGCAAGCCAGTTGCGGATATGGTTGAAGGTCTCAGCAAACTAGACAAGTTGCAATTTGAAACACAAGAGGACGCACAGGCTGAAAATTTCCGAAAAATGCTTATGGCAATGGCGCGAGATGTTCGTGTCATTCTCATCAAGCTCGCCGATCGTCTTCACAACATGCGCACGTTGCAAGCCGTTTCTACTGAAAAAAGCCATCGAATAGCCCGTGAAACGATGGAGATTTATGCTCCAATCGCCAACCGCCTTGGCCTCAACAATATTTTTCAAGAGCTGCAAGACCTATGCTTCTTGTATCTACACCCCAACCGGCATTCGGTGCTATCCAAAGCCCTTAAGGTTGCTCGCGGCAATCGACGAGAGGTGGTTGGGAAAATATTGCACGCGATTAAGCAACGACTGGCAGAAAATCAAATTGATGCAGAAGTAAAAGGTCGCGAAAAACATCTCTATGGAATTTATCGGAAAATGCAATCCAAACACTTGGCATTCTCGCAAGTATTGGACATCTACGGCTTCCGCATCCTAGTTAATGATGTTCCTTCTTGCTATCTTGCCTTAGGTGCTTTGCACAGTTTGTACAAACCATTTCCGGGTAAATTCAAAGATTACATCGCCATCCCTAAGGCGAACGGCTATCAATCACTGCATACAGCGCTATTTGGACCATTTGGCACTCCTATCGAAGTGCAAATTCGTTCATTTGAAATGAACAAGATCGCCGAGGCTGGACTTGCCTCACATTGGCTTTATAAAACAGCAAAAAATCCCATCAATGAACTTCACCAGAAGACCCATCAATGGCTACAAACATTGTTGGAAAGCCTATCGCAAAGCGGCGACTCTATTGAGTTTCTAGAACACCTTAAGATCGACTTATTCCCGGATGAAGTCTATGTTTTTTCGCCCATGGGCAAGATATTCGCCCTTCCGCGTGGCGCGACTGCAATCGATTTTGCATACAGTGTGCATACAGACATCGGCAATCGTTGCGTCGCAGCAAAAGTTAATTTTGAATTAGCGCCATTACGAACTGAGTTAAAAAATGGCGACCGAGTAGAAATTACCACGGCGGCCCATGCTCATCCAAACCCGGCATGGCTGAGCTATGTCGTAACCAGCCGTGCACGTAGCGAAATACGCCACGCCCTCAAAACCATGCATTTAGATGAATCTGCAAAGCTTGGTGAGCGCCTACTAGCTCAAGCTCTAGCTACGCTTGGTCTCAAGCTACCGGATATTCCCGAAACATGCTGGGATAGACTCATTAATGAAACCAGTGCCAAATCGCAACAAGAAATTTTTGCAGATATAGGCCTAGGACGGCGACTAAATATGATTATCGCACGACAACTTGCCCGAGTAGGTGAAAATCAGGGGCAAGAAACTAATCCTGGCAATGGTGTCGTAACCATCCTCGGCACTGAAGGAATGGCAATACAATTTGCCAAATGTTGCCGCCCAATTCCTGGAGATCCGATCATCGGTGCCATCAAATCAGGGCAAGGCCTAATCATTCATACACATGACTGCCCATCCCTACGCAAAGGGAAAACTGGAGCTGATGAATGGCTGGATGTCGCCTGGGACAAAAATATTAGCAAGCTTTTTGAGGTTAGCATCAACCTTATCGTTGCCAATCAACGTGGCGTATTAGCTAAAGTTGCGGCCTCAATTGCCGAGGCAGAGTCCAACATTGAAAATGTTCACTTTAGTAGCGAGGGTGAGTACACTGCTTTGTACTTCACTCTACAAGTAAGCAACCGCCTACACCTTGCCAATGTTATGCGCAATTTACGTAAAATTTCAGAAGTCATACGCATCACCCGTGTTAAGAGCATTCCCAACTAGCCCTACACAAGCTCTATTTCCCTGAAAACTCTCTCAAGAAATCAATCACATTATGAGCCAGCGACTCATCCGCATACTCCGACTCATACTCTTCCCAGTCGAATTCATCATGCACTGCATTATCGCTCAGGCGCATTTGTTCAATATCTTGAG
>Ga0316202_10001304_pt1 | contig 19895 bp, 19 predicted proteins | sample 3monrhotite_MG_FD_204934 | JGI IMG/M metagenome (GOLD analysis project Ga0316202, IMG submission 204934) | Microbial mat bacterial communities from mineral coupon in-situ incubated in ocean water Damariscotta River, Maine, United States -... | ecosystem: Environmental > Aquatic > Marine >... | reverse complement strand
TTTTTGTTGGTACCGAGAACTGGACTCGAACCAGCACTTCCAAGAGGAAACTAGCACCTGAAGCTAGCGCGTCTACCAATTCCGCCACCTCGGCCTATAGTGTCCCACAATGCGGGGCCACGAAGGCGCGCAATCATAGGATGGAGCAACATAGTGTCAAGAAAGAAAAACGAAACAGATTCAGGCAGCAAATGGCCAAAGAGATCTGATAAAAAACAAAGCCCCGGCGCACAGTCAGGCGACAAATGGCCAGCAAGAGCTGATGAAAAACAACGCTCCGATGCACGGCCAGGCGACAAAAGCGATGCGAAAAAGTCGCGTGGCAACAGTGCATGGGACAAAACAAGTGAGCGCCCCAGCCGTCAAAAACGGAAAGCGGGTGGTAAATCACCGTGGGCAACTGTCAGTAAAAAAGATCAACAAACCTGGACAGGAACTGTGTCCGCCCATCCCGATGGCTTCGGTTTTGTTGATGTTGTTGGCGTAGAAAAAGGCTTTTTCCTACCGCACGAACAGATGAATGGCTTGATGCATGGCGACACTGTAGAGGTGCGCGCGGTGCGTACTCGCGGTCGTGAATCGGCTGAAGTGGTACGCGTTGTTGAACATGCATCATCTATACTGGTTGGCCAATTCCTGATTCAGGGCAATAACGCCATGGTCAAACCGCGCTCCCGTAAAATTACGCAAAACATTCTCATTGGCCATAAAGATTGCAACGGCGCCACCGATGGTGACTGGGTGCGCATCGAGATATCTCGCGATTCCGGGCCTCTGCGCGGACGCGTTCAGGAAGTGCTCGGTGATAACCTTTCTCCCTCCCGTCTGATCGACCTGATTGTTGCCGAGCTTGGATTGGCAGAAGAGTTCCCTGCCAAGGTAGTCGCTGAGGCCAGTACTTTCTCAGATGAAGTGGCTGAAACAGATATTGATGAGCGCAAAGATTTAAGACATCTGCCGTTTGTCACCATTGATGGTGAAGATGCGCGTGATTTCGATGATGCTATCTGTGTATTGCCACGCGGCGAAGGATTTGAAACCTGGGTAGCCATTGCCGATGTAGCGCATTATGTGAAACCAAACTCAGCCCTGGATGAAGAAGCACTGGAACGCAGTAACTCCTTCTACTTCCCCGATCGTGTGATTCCAATGTTGCCCGAGAAACTATCCAACGGCCTCTGCTCGCTGAATCCAAACGTAGCGCGTTTGGCCATGACCGTGCGCATGCGCTTTGATGCCAATGGCAAGCGCCGCTCTATTCATGTCTATAACGCAGTCATTCATTCACAAGCTCGCTTGACCTACACGCAGGTCGCAAAATGGCTGGAAGATGGTGATGAAAGCAGCATTGAAGAACCCGGTATCCGCGACATGCTCGATGATGCGGCACGCCTGTTCCGCAAACAGGTGATCCGACGTGAACAGCGTGGTGCACTTGATCTTGATATGCCGGAAGTACGCGCCAAACTCGAAAATGATGTGGTTGTCGATATGACCGCCTCTGATCGCAATATTGCCCACCGACTCATTGAAGAGATGATGCTGGCTGCCAATACGGCGGTAGCTGAATACATGGAGTCACACCATTGCCCGACATTATACCGTGTGCATGCAGCACCCGAACGTGAAGCCATTGAAAAACTTAATGATTATCTAGGCCCGTTCGGCTTGTTTGTCGTCCTACCCAAGGCCAAGGATAAAGATGGCAAGGTTAAACCGGGTGCAGTGCAGCATGTGTTATCGAAATCAGCAGGTAAACCGTTCGCACATGTATTGCATCGCATGGTGCTGCGCTCCATGCAGCGGGCGCAATACACGCCCAATAACGAAGGCCACTTCGGCCTGGCGTATGCATCCTATGCACATTTCACCAGCCCGATTCGTCGTTATGCCGATCTGATTGTGCATCGTCGCTTAAAAGCGCTGATCAATGGCCAGGACCCAAATAAGGTCCAGCATGAAAATACACTGGCTGAAATTGGCTCGCAGACATCAACTCAGGAACGCAAACAACAACGTGGAGAATGGGATACACAAGCGATGTTGGCGGCTCTCTTTCATGGCAAAGATGTTGGAAAAACCATGACAGCGCGCATTTCAGGTTTAACCAAGCGTCGTATTTTCTTCGAACTGGAAGGAACCATGGCAGAAGCTTCATTGGATGTAGATGACCTGCCCGGATCATTTGTGCTTGATGAACAGGGGCATACGCTTGCTTCCAAGCATAGTGGCCATGCTTATAATCTGGGTGAAACGCTTGATGTGATCATTGATTCCACCGATCCGGTGCGTGGTCAGATCCTGGTTCGCCTGACTGATTACGACTAAATGTCACTAAGCTTCTTGCGGAATCCTGCTGCTTTGGCATGATTCCGCCCGCTTAATGTGATTACCTAAGCCGAGGTGGTGAAACTGGTAGACACAAGGGACTTAAAATCCCTCGCTAGAAATAGTGTACGGGTTCGACTCCCGTCCTCGGTACCAACAATAAAAGCCCAGCTGACTTAATGTCAGCTGGGCTTTTTGCGTTAGGCTCTTATGTAAACAAACCTGAGTGACTTAATGTCACGCGGGTCTTTTGCGTTAGGCTTTTATCTAATAAACTGAGTGACTCAATGTCAGCTGGAATTTTTGCGTTAAGCCTATAGAGATCTCTCTTAGAAGGTCTTTTTTGCCCCTAAAATGGGCATTAACGATGGCAGTCCGTACAAAACCTGCGAACCAAACCATCATATTACATTCTGATCAAGGCCCTCAATACAGGGCCGCTGCATATCTTGAATTATTTAAGACACACAAGCTGCAACAGAGCATGAGCAGAAAAGGAGAATGTCATGACAATGCAGTTGCTGAAAGCTTTTTTGGAACCTTGAAATCAGAGCTGGTTTACCAAACTAGGTACAAAACACGAGATGAAGCCAGGAGCAGTATCTTCGAATATATTGAGGTGTTTTATAATCGAGTTAGAAGCCATTCTTACCTCAATTATCAATCGCCTTTAACTTTTGAAAGCGCTCACTATAATAAAATTCAGTGTCCAGTCAGATGGGGGGAGCTTCACTCTGACCCCTTTAGCTTTTTTTAGAGAGGGAAAGCTGGAGGCTTGAATCAGCTCCTAGAATTAACTATCGTCCATAAATGGTTGTGAAAATTGCATAATGCATGAGACAAAATCTAAAACATTTACCTTTAGAGTGAAGAATCCCCATATACTCAGTGTTATTTTCATAAGCTCCATAGCAATGGGGTGCTCTACACCGGCTCCAATTCCGGCGAAGGAATCTGCACAACTCGATAGACAATATTTAACACCTCCTAATTTTCCACATGCTACTGCTCAGGGCCAACCTCACACCACTCAGCATTTAATTGAATTAAAACTGGATTCACCTAAAGAGTTTTCAGGAGAAGCCTTAAGAATTAAAAAACATCCTATATCCGCGAACTTGTTGTACCCCTCATTAATGGAGTCAGTTCTGCTATCTCAAAAATATGAACAAAAGCATAATGAAAACACCACTAATCTAGGCGATAGTGATAAACATTATGCCTATAGGCGTGAACTTGAGTTAAAATTAATAGGGTTGTGGCGGCCGAAATATTCATCGTCACTTTATATGGGGTTTTCCGACGAAGAGCTAACAGTTAAGTTGCGCCTGACAATCTTAGCTAATGGAGAGCTGGTTGAGGCAAAAGTTCTCAATGCATCACCAGCGGTGGGATTAGATGAAAGTGTACTTGAGGCAGTCCAAGCAGGCTCTCCTTATAAACCACTCCCCAGCATATGGGGGCTTGAGCGAGTAAACATCTACATGGACTTCGAAATAAAAGAGAACTAATAAAACAAAGGGAATGACATTACGTCACTCCCCTTATGCCTTAGCTCCTTATGCAAACAAACCGCTTATTTTGGATCAGCGCTCATATCCGCCTGAAGATACAGATAAGTAATGCCTACACTTGCACCTACACCTGTCGTGCCTTCAATTACGGGCTGAAGTGAAACACTGGAGTTACTGCCGCCCGCCAGCACTTGTGCGCCAACACCGACACCGGCACTGGCCAATGCACCTACACCACCATATTTACCGGCGAGTTTGTGCGTCCCTTTCACCATATCCGCCGCAAAGACAATGAAACGTAGATGGCGCTCAACATCAAAATTAATATTGATACCAAATCCAATGCCGGTTTCTCCGATATAATGCTCGACACCACTACCATCGGTAGATTTAAACGTGCATTTTATATCGACAGTAGAATGGATAAGCAGATTCACGCCTGATTCAGGAACCGAATCACAGCTTAATACACCAATTTTTGTACCTGCCGTAGAATTGCCGGCAAAAGCCGGCACCGCGACCAGCGCCAGAGCGGCACAAACCGCGCTTAAGATCATCATTTTCACTTTCATTTCAGCCTCCTTCGAACAAGGTGGCCGAAGCCACCCAATCAATAGACGCTACTGAAAGTAAGCAGTGACACTTGTCTGTTCGCCTTGCCGATACGCGGAAGCAGATCGGCAAGGCTTCCAAAAGAGTATCAGTCAGTCTTATTCAGATGCAGATCCATCTGCGGATATGGAATCGAGATACCAGCATCATCAAATGCCAGCTTCACTTTTTCAGTCACGTCAAACTTTACAGCCCAGTAATCACCAGCGTTCACCCAGGGGCGCACATTGAAATTCACACTGGAATCAGCCAGTTCACCAACAGCAATAAGGGCAGCAGGTTCTGCATGCACACGATCATCAGCATCAAGGATGCCCTGCATAATCTCTTTGGCTTTTTTAATATCATCGTCATAACCGATACCAAACACCATATCGATGCGACGGGTATCACGGGCAGAGTTATTGGTAATCGTGCCACCATAAATAGCGCCGTTGGGCACAATGATTTCGCGATTATCGCCGGTTTTCAGGCGCGTGCTGAAAATACCGATCTCTTCTACGACACCTGCCACACCTGCTGCTTCAATAAAATGACCGACCTTGAATGGACGGAAGACAATCAACAGTACGCCGGAAGCAAAGTTCTGCAGCGATCCCTGCAACGCCAGACCAACAGCTAAACCAGCCGCACCGATCAAAGCGATGAATGAAGTGGTATCTACACCGAGCTGATCGAGGGATGCTATAATAATGAATAGCAGCAATAGCGCATTGAGAATGGAGTGTACAAAATCAACCAACATCGTATCCATGCCTGCTTTTTTCAGCATCTTATCAACGACATTCAACAGAACTTTGGCGATCCAGCGACCAATAACAAATATCGCCAGTGCCATCACGATATTGATGCCCCATGGGATAATATAAATATTGATAATTTCTTGAATATTAGACGATTCCAGCATGAACACTCCCAGTTAATGTATCTCTTAATATTTTAATAAGGCACTAGTTTACCATCAAATGCTACAAATTGGCCACCCATAAAGTCACGCGCCCCGGCAATCACCTGCGCCATGCCGCTCACAGATGTCTGCACATCAATCAGACCGGTTTGATGTGTCATATCGGTTTGTACCCAGCCCGGATGCAGCGTGATCACCTGTACACCATACGGCTCTAAATCCACCGCCATGGATTTTGAAATAATCACCAGGCCTGCTTTAGCAGCGCGATACGCATAGGTGCCACCACTACCATTATCGCCGCTGGAGCCCATCTTTGAGCTTACATTGGCAATAATGCCTTCTGCGGCAATAACCCTCTCTTTTAATCGTTGCACCACACGCAGTGGGCCTACGCAGTCCACATTAAACACGTCCATCATGGCACTAGATGAGACCTTCTCTAGCGACTGCCCATCGCTGCCCGGCCCGTAAATACCGGCATTATTGATCAGCAGATCAATCTGCTCCGGCAGATCCCCAACAGGCCCTGAATCGCAGCTTATATCCCAGATAACAGTGCGTAGCCGTGGTGAATCAATCTGTTCCAATGCATCGGGGGTCGAGCGAAAACAGCCCCACACATCATGCCCCTGCGCAAGATAATGGCGCACAAAACCGAGCCCAAGGCCACGGTTTGCACCGGTGATCAGTATATTCATGTTACCTCCATGGTTATCATAGCCGCATGCCAAGCCTAACCATGCAATTGCGGCCACGCCAAAACATGTTTGATGCCCTCAAAGGCAGGTGGGCAGATCGACTGCTGTTATTGATCGCTTTGATCAGTATTGTCAGCACATGGCTTATCATTCAATCACATATTGCAGCAGGCCCCGCCATGGCTGAGATTTATCATGGTCAGACACTGTTAGCGAGCTACCCTGTGCCACAACAGGGTGAGCCTGCCATCACACTGCAGGTGGAAGGAGATCTGGGGCCATCCGATATTATCATTGATGAACATGGGGCCCGCATCGCCTCAGCACCCTGCTCTTCGCAACATTGTGTCCTGTCCGGTTCACACGCGCATGCCGGTGATATCATTGCCTGCGTGCCCAACAAAATTCTGATCACACTTCGTGGCAGTGCTGAATCCCGCTTTGATGCGATTGTTGAATAATGAACACTCTCCGGCCATCAGCATGACTGCACTTGCACGCCCACCTCTACCTGAGCTAAAAACAAAGGCCCGCTGGTTAGCACTATTGATGCTGGCTATTGGCCTGCACGTGTTTGAAGCATCCCTGCCAAGTCTGGGCCCATGGTTCAAACCGGGGTTGGCGAATCTGGTAACCCTGATCGCATTGGCCATGATGGGCACACGTGCGGCAGTCTCACTCTCTATTGCGCGCATCATTGTCGGCAGTTTCTTTATCGGCACCCTGTTCACCCCTACCTTTATCATTGCCATGGCTGGAGGCTTGAGCGCCACCATTGTCATGGTACTCGCCTGGCGCTGGATTCCCGGCCTTAGTCTGGTTGGCATTAGCCTGCTCGGAGCACTGGCTCATATGCTGGCACAGTTTGTCACAGTAGAGGCTCTGTTCATCCAACAAGCAACGCTTTATTACGCCCTGCCCCCATTACTGATCCTATCCTGCATTAGTGGCTGGATTAATGGGGCATTGGCAGAGTATATTTGCGCCCGTCTCGCCCATGAAAGAATTTAACTCCACTATATTCAAGCCCCAGCAACAGCGTTTTACGCTGGCGCTGGCCGCTTCTATTGCCGTCCATCTGCTGTTGGCGGTGTTTATTGTGGCTGCAGAATGGGATAAACCCTTACCAAAAAAAGAGCAACCGCACATTATGGATGTGGTATTGCTTGATGATGATAAAAAGCCAAGCAAAAAAGCCAACAGGGATCCCATCAAGGCTGAAAAAGCTTCAACCCGAAGTGGCCTTGGCAGCAAAGGAGAACATGAAGACTTTCAACGTAAAAAGTCACCTCTCAAAGGCTTAGTAAAAAACTCAACCTCTCCTAAGCCCACTCCTGCCCCCAAACCCCAGAGGAAAAAGACTCCACCTCCAACAAAGAGTAGAATACCAGTAATCGCCAAACGCGGAAATGAACCAAACAGTAACCCAGAAAAGCCCCCCCTAAAAAGAATTCAAAAGAAGCAGCATAAAAAAGATATTATAAATAAGCCTGCGGCACCAAACATTCCATTCGCTAATCTGATGCCTTCCGCTATGGCACTATCGCAATTATCACAAGACTTCCAACGCGAACGCAGGTTGAAACAAAATCTTGGCCGAGAAGCTGATATTCCGATCAACACCCGCCAAGCCAAATATGCACCCTATATGCAATCGATGAAGCAGGGATTAGAGGCACAGTGGAGACCTGAATTAAGAAAAATTGATTATGACAAATATTCAGATATTCAGCGTCGCTCATTAATCAAGCTTACCATTAATAAAGACGGTAGCATTGGTGGTGTTGAGATTCGACGTTCCAGCTTAGTTACTGAAATCAATAAAAGTGCCATTGAAGCTATTTATGCCGCAGGCCCATATAAACCGATACCTTCATCCTGGGGACTAGATAGAATGAGTATATACATCAGTTTTGAAGTGGTTAAGGATGGTTTTGTCTTCCGCACGATGTAAAGCCCTGCTGGGCTGGTATCAGATACACGCACGCAAACTGCTGTGGCGTGAGACCTGCGACCCATACCATATATGGATCTCTGAAATCATGTTGCAACAGACTCAGGTGAAGACGGTATTGCCACGATACACGGCATGGTTTGAACGTTTTCCCACTGTTGCAGTACTTGCCGCAGCCAATCTGGACGATGTCTTAAAAGCCTGGGAAGGGCTGGGTTATTACCGCCGCGCCCGCTTCATTCATCAGGCAGCTCAATCCATTGTATCGCTTCATCACGGCAGTTTCCCCAATCATTTTGATGATATCATGGCACTGCCCGGTATTGGCCGCTCCACGGCAGGTGCTATCGCCTCTTTCTGTTTTGATGCCAACACGCCGGTGCTTGATGCCAATGTAAAACGTGTACTCAAACGCTGGCATGCTCAGCCCGATGCCTCAGACAAAGCATTGTGGACTTTGGCACAGCAGGCCATTGATGCCTCAGCCCAGCCAGCGACCTGGAATCAAACCATGATGGAGCTGGGGGCAACGCTCTGCTCCGCCAAAAGAGCTGACTGTGATCTCTGCCCGGTGCATGCGCATTGTGATTCCGCTTTTCAGGTGGAGCAGGCAAAAGAGAAACGTAAAAGCATTACTGTGCTTGACCTGCACTGGCAGGTGGAGCTTCACCTCGATGAAACAAAAGGCCTCTGGCTTACCCGGCGCCCCGCATCCGGCATTTGGGCGGGGCTTTGGACACCACCGATCACTGAACTGCCCCAGGCACCTGAAAACCAACCCGATCATATCCACCTGCTCACCCACCGCCGTCTGCATCTCTACGCTCTGCCTCTGGCTGATCAACCGCTCGGAGAAGGCCTATGGGTCAACTCCCTTGCAAAACACGCCCTACCTACCGGCATTCATCACCTTCTGAAGGGGATTGATAATGCCCCTCGCTAATCCATCAGCCGCCCCATGCCGGAAAAATAAGTTCCTGCTTGATCATATCCGCATGCTAGATAGAAGCCTGCAACACTGGACTGGCCTCCCTCTGCTTGATAATGGACAACTTGAACGCGATCCCCTTGATGCAGCCAAACAGCTCTACCATGCTCCATTTTCTCTGCTATCTCATGGTACAGAAGCTGATCCCATCATCAATTATGCCAACCTGGCGGCACAACAGCTGTTTGAAATGAACTGGCACGAATTTGTACAACTGCCTTCACGCTTCTCGGCTGAAACAGTGGTTCAGAAAGAGCGTGATGCCCTACTCAAGCGGGTATCTGACAACGGTTATATTGATGATTATTCAGGTGTGCGTATCTCAAAAACAGGCAAGCGCTTTATCATTGATCGTGCCACTGTCTGGAATCTGCTCGATGAGAATGGAAAAGCTCAGGGTCAGGCAGCCATGTTTGCACACTGGAAGCAGATAAAAGCCTGAAACAAACCATTTTAGATCCACTTCAATGACAAACTCGTGCAGATGGCCTCAATCAGCTACGCTTGGCACATGAGCAAGCAACCACCAGCCCGGGCCAAAAAATCACTTGGCCAACATTTTTTACACGATCAACATGCCATCTCCCGCATTGCCAACGCAGTGCCAAAAGGCGCTACGGCCATTGAAATCGGCCCAGGGCCTGGTGCAATCACCAATGTATTATTGCAACATGTTGCGCATTTGAGTGTGATTGAGATGGATGATCAGTTCGCCGCCAGCTGGCAGGCAGTAGCACTGGAAAATGATCGCTTATCTGTGATTCACGGCGATGTAATGAAGCTGTTGGAAGAGACAGTGGAGCAAATACAACCGGAATGGATTGCCGGTAATCTACCCTATAATCTCAGTGGCCCATTAACCGCCAAACTGGCTTCCCTGTCGCTATCCGGTGGCATGGTGCTGATGTATCAGCGTGAAGTTGCAGAGCGCATTGCCGCAGGACCCGGCAGCAAAACATACGGTGGACTCTCTGTGTTGGTACGTCACCATTACAATGTGAAACGGCTGCTAGTACTGCCTCCAGGCGCTTTTTCTCCACCACCAAAGGTGCACTCCGCTGTCATTTTATTAACTCCGCATGGCAATACGCCTACCTGTGATTTCAACCAGTTACAAAAAACTGTTCGACAGGGTTTTGCACATCGTCGCAAAACCATCGCCAACAATTTCAAAAAGGAGTTAACCGGCGAACAATTTGAGGCTATCGGCATAGACCCGCGCAAACGCCCGGAACAACTGGACTACCCGCAGTGGGTTAACATTGCTTTGGCTCTGGCCACATAGCTTCAGTTCCAAATCCTATAAAGGGCTGCCAACACAACACTTAACTACACTAATCCAACTTATGCTGAAGTTGTGTTAACCTGTTTAATCACTATTGGCCGCCATCTTGCTGCAACCTTGAACTATAAATACATAGTGAAATCATCCCATGGATTTCAGTGCATAAAAGGGGGGTTGATATCGTGCGAGTACTGGCTAACACCCCCATCATTGTGAAGGCTCTGTTTATCGTAGCAATACCGCTGGCAATGTTAACCCTGTGGATGGTCGATGACCTTCAAAAAGCCTATAAAGATGAAACATCCATGCAGACGATGCAGCAGGCCGCTGATATTGCAGGCATAACATCCTCCCTGATCAATACACTTCAAAAAGAACGCAGTATGTCGGCGGGCTCTTTAGGCAAGCATAAAGCCTTCTTCTCAAAGGCCTTGAAGAGACAACATCAGGAGACGAACGAAAACATTACCAAACTGGCGCATCTACTCGAACAAAACAGCACATTTATAGATCTTTTTCCCTCCCTGCATGAGACCTTGCAGCACTTCATGCAGGACATCACCACGCTCAATCCGGTGCGTCAACGTATCGAGCAACACGCTATCGGTATGGAAGATCTGCTCTCCTATTACACAGATCTGACGGATGATCTCATACAGGCATCCAATAACATCAAAATGATCTACACCTTCACAAGCAACTCAAAACAGAAGAAACCATCCAACAGCACTATAGTTCCAAACGCCCACTTTTCCGGGCTCATGAGTAGTTTCATACAACTGAGTCGCGCCGAGGAAGCTGCAAGTATTGAGCATGCGGTACTTTCCAATATATTCAGCACTGATCATTTAGAAGCTAATATGTATGAGCGACTTATCAACCAAATCACTCTACAAGAGCATCTGTTTCAAGATTTCTCTCTGCAAAGCCCGGATGAAATCAGTAAGATATTTTCAATGCACTATAGCTCTGAGATCAGTAGTGATATTGAACGATTTAGAAATATCGCCATCAACAAAAAAGACGATGGTAATTTTGGCATCAGCCCCGAACAATGGTTTCAGGCATCCAGTAAACGCATTGCACTGTTACATCAGGTTGAAGGCGGAATCGTTGAATTAATCAGGCAACAGAGCCAGCAAGGTGTTGAGCAGGCCGGCAATCATGTCAAAATGACCTTAAGCAAAGGGTTGGCGACGCTGTTGATTGCAATAGTAGCCATATGGACCATATGGCTACTATTGCAGGGGCTTCGCCATGCCAGTCAGGCGGTACAATCCATTGAAGCCGGTGAATATGATATTCCGGTAGTTGTTAAGGGTAATGATGAGATGGGACGCATGCTTGCTGGCGTTGAAAAAATGCGTCTCTCTCTAATGGCTGCGGAAGAGGGGCGTTCAGAGCAGGAGCAGATGGCACAAGCAAGACTTAAAGCACTGCTGCAAGCCAAGGATGAAGTTAAAAAGGAACATGAACTCATTGAACGCTTGCTCTCCGCCATGCCTTCAATCCTCATTGCCGTGGATACCAACGGAATCATTTCATTATGGAATGATGTTGCTGAAAATGTGTTCGGTCTTTCGCGCAGAAAAGTAACCGGCACGTCCTTCGCTTCGCTCTCTATCTCATGGGACTGGGATGAAATTAATCGTGCTCTAGCTGAATCAGAGGCATTTCATACCAGCTCTATGGACCATGTGAAATTCAAACATAATGATGGCAGTGACCGCTTCCTCGGACTCACTATCAACACCGTGATGGAGCATGGTCGATACAATGGCTTCCTGCTGGTAGGTGCAGATAAAACAACACGCATGCAACTGGAAAACCAACTACAGATGTCCCAGAGAATGGAATCCATGGGAGAGCTGGCTGCAGGTATTGCGCATGAAATCAATACCCCCATGCAATACATTGGTGACAATGTACGGTTTCTCAAAGATGGGTTTCATGACATGCTGCAACTGATATCCACCTACCACCTGCATATGGCTGCAATGAAGCAGGAGGATATCTCAACATCTGTTCAACAGATCACAGAGGTGATGCAAGAAGCCGAAGAGAGTGCTGACCTGGAGTTCCTGCGTGAGGAAGTACCGCTGGCCGTGGCACAAACGCTTGAAGGCATCGCTCATGTCAGTAAAATAGTTGGTGCCATGAAAGAACTTTCGCATCCCGGCACCGGTGACAAAATGCCTATTGATATCAACAAGGTGATTGAAAGCGCCGTAACCGTGAGCAAGAATGAATGGAAATATGTTGCTGATCTGGATGTCACGTTAGATCCTCAATTACCCATGATTCATGCCCTGCCCGAGATCAATCAGGTATTTCTTAATATCATCATCAATGCCGCACATGCCATTGCAGATAAGCAGCCTGACAAAAACGATGAAAAGGGCCGCATTCATATTCAAACCTGCCATGCGAATGATTTTGTAGAAATTCACATTAGTGATTCAGGGTCAGGCATCCCTGCAGACAAGCTGGATAAAATTTTCAATCCATTTTTCACCACCAAAGAGCCGGGCAAAGGAACCGGCCAGGGGCTCGCGATCAGTCATCAGATTGTATGTAACCGACTTGGCGGGCAACTGACTGTTAAAAGTGAACCGGGCCACGGCGCATGTTTTAGCATTAAATTACCGCTGGAAAATGCATGAGCAGAAACAAGAATTCAATGCTGGAGCTGTTATCATGAACACAAATGCCAATCCACCCACAGGTGGAAAAAAACAGATCCTGTTTGTAGATGATGAAGAGAATATACTCACTGGCCTGAAACGTATCGTGCGCCCAATGCGTAATGAATGGGATGCCATTTTTGCCAGTTCTGCCCAAGAAGCTTTGCAAATTATCGATCAGCAGGAGATTGATGTACTGGTAACTGATATGCGTATGCCGATGATGGATGGTGCTCAACTCCTCAGCGAAGTATCCAGCGAATATCCTCACGTGATACGCATCCTACTCTCTGGGCAGTGTGATCTTGAATCATTTATCGGCACCGCCTGCCCTGCACATCAGCTGCTATCCAAACCCTGCGACGCGGTTACACTGAAGAAAACCATCGAACGTGTGATTGCGCTGCGTTATCTGCTCGAGAATGAAACCTTGCGGGACATCATCATGCAGATGAACACACTGCCCTCACCACCTACGATATATCTACAAATTGAAAAGGAACTGGAGCGCGTCGACTCATCCATGCATCGGGTTGGTGAAATTATCGGTCAGGACATCGGTATGACCGCCAAGCTCTTGCAGCTGGTCAACTCCCCTTTTTTTGGATTCAATCGCAACATTGATACGCCCGCTCAGGCAGCCGCACTGCTCGGCGTGAATATGGTGCAATTTATCATGTTACATGTGCAGACCTTTGTTTCACATCCAGCCATTGAGCGCACTGTCGGGGAGATATCCGAACACTGTATGCTGATCGCCTCTTTGGCGCGGGCGATTGCCAAAAAAGAGGGGGGCAATGCATCCTGTTGTCTGGATGCGTATATCGGCGGCATGATGCATGACCTTGGCCGCCTCATCTTAGCCGTGAATATGCCCGAAAAATACAAAACCATTATGGAGCAGACGAAAGATTCGTCAGATCCCACATGGAAAATTGAGCAGCGTGAGATCGGGGCTTCGCATGCTGAAATCGGTGCATATCTGCTCGGCCTGTGGGGCTTGCCTGAACATGTCGTTGAAATAGTCCATTACCATCATGCCCCGGCTGAATGCACGCTGCTGGATGATCATCTGCCGCTTATCGCCGTACATGTCGCCAATGTGCTGACAGCTGACCCTGAACTCGAACACCGAGGTCATCCAGACAGTCTCGATGAAGCGTACCTCGATCACCATGGTTTAACTGATCATATTCCGGATTGGCAAGCCTGCCTGAAAGAGCTCATGGAGAAAGATCAATGAACGAAAAAATTCTGTTTGTTGATGACGACATCAATATTCTTCAAGCTTATAAACGCCAACTACGCAAACAGTTTGACCTGTATACAGCGCAAGGCCCTGAAGAGGGCCTGAAACTCATTGCCGGCCGCCATACATTTGCTGTGGTGGTATCCGATTTTTCTATGCCGGGCATGAATGGCGTGGAATTTTTAAGTGAAGTAAAACAGGTGTCGCCCAATAGTGTTCGCATCATGCTGACGGGCTTTGCCAACGCCACGAATGCCATCAATGCGGTCAATGAAGGGAATATTTTTCGTTTTCTTGCCAAACCATGTTCACCCGAACAACTGGCTTTGTCCCTTCATTCAGCCATTGACCAATATCATCTGATTACGGCGGAAAAAGAGCTGCTTGAAAAAACTCTGTTTGGCAGCATTAAAGTGATGAGCCAGATTCTCTCACTGGTCAATCCTGTTGCTTTCAGCAGCACATCCCGTATCAAATCATATATCAAACATATGGTGGAGACACTGGGCCTGCCAGGGAAATGGCGTTATGAGCTGGCAGGATGCTGTGCCAGCTTGGTTATGTCACCCTACCCCCTGAAACCACATCTAAGATTCTCGCGAATCAGCGCCTGTCGGACAACGAGCAGAAGCTATTTGATGCGCATCCGACTGTTTCCGCATCCATGCTGGATCATATACCCAGGCTTGAGGAGCTCGCTGAAATGGTGCGCAGACAACAGTCTGATTTCAGTGATTATAAACTTACAGAGGAAGCTATTTTGGCCGATGCATCCACACTTGGCGGTTTCATGCTCAAAGTAGCACTTGATTTTGATCGCCTTATCAACACTGGCATGAGTTTGCCCAAAGCCATTCAGAGTATGTCAAATCGTCACGGCATCTATTATCCAAGACTACTTAAATGCATGGAGTCACTGAGTAAAGTGGACCGCAGCATGGAAATAAGACCCATTTACATGAAAGATTTAACCGTCGGTATGATTGCCGATGAAGATATTCATACGGTAAATCACATGCTGCTCATCGCTAAGGGTCAGGAAGTAAATCTGCCCATGCTTGAACGCCTGCGCAGCTTTGCAAAAACCACACACATCATAGAACCCTGTCGCATGCGTATTCCTTAACGCGGCTAATCTGGCCGTTATTGCGGCCAGACCAGCACAGGTTTTCTGGCTGCCTGCGTTTCATCCAGTCTGCGACGAAATGGTTTCACAGGCGCTTCATGCAAGGCATCCGTGTCTCCTGCTTCACATTTCGCTGCGATTTCCAACATCGCATCACAGAAATTATCCAGCGTTTCACGCGACTCGGTTTCGGTCGGTTCAATGAGCATCGCCCCATGCACAATCAGCGGGAAATAAACTGTCATCGGATGGAAACCAAGATCAATCAGCCGTTTGGCGATATCGAGTGTTTTAACACCATGCCTGTTCTGAATCTCATCGGTAAGCAGGCATTCGTGTTTACACACGCCTTCAAATGGTACGTGATAGACATTCTTTAAACGATGCAGAATATAATTGGCATTAAGCACGGCATCTTCAGCAATTTTATGCAGGTGCTCACGTCCGAAAGCAGAGATATAAGCATTCGCACGCATATATACACCGGATTGACCGATGCTGCTTAATACCGAACCGATGGATGTCTTAATATTGTGCTGTAGAGCATACAGATCATCGTTTTTCACAATACATGGTACTGGCAGATAAGGAGCTAGGATATCATTCACTGCCACCGGTCCGGCACCCGGACCACCACCACCATGCGGTGTAGCAAAAGTTTTATGTACATTAATATGCAGGCAGTCGATGCCCATATCACCCGGACGGGCCAGACCCACCAGAGCATTCAAATTGGCACCATCGCCATAGACTAGGCCACCGGCATCGTGCACCAGCTGACAGATCTCTTTGATGTCGGTTTCAAATGCACCGGCAGTGTTCGGGTTGGTCATCATCAAGGCTGCCGTGCCATCGTTCAGATGCGCTTTCAATTCATCCAGATCAATACGGCCATCAGGGCCGGATTTCAATTCAACCGTATGCATGCCACACAAGGCCGCCGAAGCAGGGTTGGTGCCGTGTGCTGAATCAGGCACCAACACAGTACGCCGCTCTGTATCACCGCGGGCATCCAAACAGGCACGAATCATCATCAAACCAGCCAGTTCACCATGCGCACCGGCTGCAGGCTGCAGGGTGACATGTGGAAGACCTGAGACTTCACCCAGCCATTGCTGCACCTCATATAGCAGTTCCAGAGCCCCCTGTACGGTCTCTTCCGGCTGATCCGGATGGATGTGTGCCAGTCCGGGCAGACGAGCCACTTGCTCGTTTACACGCGGGTTATATTTCATGGTGCAGGATCCCAGCGGATAAAATCCTGTTTCAATACCATGGTTCCACTGCGACAGGCGCACAAAGTGACGCACTGTTTCAGGCTCCGACAATCCCGGAATATTAGCAGGCTTCTGGCGTACAAATGCAGCCAAAGCGTCTGGGATATCACCCTTTATACCGGGCAGATGAATGGATTCAGGAGCATCATGCGCGTGCTCAAACAGCAACGGCTCTTCATGCTGAATGCCATTGGTCGCTGAGTATTTAAAGGTAGTAGCGTTCATATCAGATGCACTCACTTCGCCACCTCCAACAGACGCAGATAATCGTTAATATCAGCCTCTTCAACCATCTCTGTGGTGGCGACAAGAAGATGCCTGTTCTCAGCACTCGGGTCCATCTGTTCAGGCGAAATCTGTTCAGGTGCAATCTGCTCAAGCGGAATACCGGCGAATATATCGTCAGCCTGTGCAGCAGTCAGAAAACGCTGGCGTGCCTGATGATCGGCAAAACTGAGCACCGTTTCGTTGTAGTGTGCACCTTCAAGCGCAGCAACATGATCCGGCAGTTGTGATACCAGTGATTGCAGTGCGGCAGCAGAATGGCGTGCTACCGTGGTCAGACCGGCATCGCCCATCAGCGTCAGGTAGGTTGCCGCAGCCGTACACATCAAACCCTGATTGGTGCAGATGTTCGATGTCGCTTTTTCACGGCGGATATGCTGTTCACGGGTGGAGAGGGTTAACACAAAACCGCGTTTACCATCGGCATCACTAGTCAGACCACACACACGTCCGGGCATCTGACGCAGGTATTTTTGTTTGCAGGTAAACAGCCCCAGGTGCGGACCACCATAAGCCATAGGGATACCCAGTGACTGGCCCGAACCCACAGCAATATCCGCCCCCATCGCTCCGGGGGACTCAATCAAAGCAAAGGCACTGACATCAGAAAAGGCCACAATCATCAGACATTTATTGGCATCACACGCTTCGCGTAGAGGAGCCAGATCATACACTGAACCATAGAAGTCAGGGTATTGCACAATCACACAGGCCGTCTGCCCATCAATCGCAGCAATGACTTTCTTCAGATCTGTGCCAAAGCAGCCCATGTCGACTTCTTCATACTCACCATCCAAACGCGAAAGGTAATTGGCTGTGACACTGCGGTAACGTGGATTCACTGAGCCCGCCATCACCACCCGATTTTTGCGGCTCACACGGCGCGCCATCAGGGCTGCTTCTGCTGTTGCAGTGGCAGCCTCATACATCGAAGCATTGGAGACATCCATGCCTGTCAGACGGGCAATCATCGTCTGAAATTCAAACAGGGCCTGCAAGGTACCCTGAGCAATTTCAGGCTGATACGGTGTGTATGCGGTGAGAAATTCTCCACGTGAAATCACATAATCCACAACGGCCGGCACAAAATGGTGATAGGTGCCGCCGCCCAGGAAGTAGCGTGTATTTGTCGCATTGCGGTTCTTTTCAGAGGCTTTGGTAAACTTGCGCACAATGCCTGCTTCCGACAATGCCTCCGCAATATCCAGCTGGCCCCTCTGCAGATGAAATTCATCCGGAATATCAGAAAACAGGCCATCAATGCTCGATAGACCCATCGTCTCAAGCATCGCTGTTCGATCTGTATCAGTATGGGGAAGAAACCGCATGGTTATGTCCTTCTTATCACCACAAAGAAAACAGAGGGTTATAAAACCCTCTATCTCCTGTGTGGTATATTGTTTTTTTACGTAACTGAGCATTTTTCTGCCCTCCTGTCAGGAGAAGCAGTAGTGCGCTTAGTTACCCTATTCTTCTAGAAAAGTGTTGTACTCATCGTCTGTCATCAGCTCGACAGAACCGTCTCCGATCATTTTCACCTTGGCAATCCAACCAGCACCAAACGCATCGGTATTTACCTTTTCAGGCTCGCCTTCCAGCTCATCATTCACTTCAATCACTTCACCGGCTACAGGTGCATAGACATCCGACACCGCTTTTACAGATTCCACCACAGCATAAGCTTCACCAGCTTCTATCTCACGACCAATCTCTGGTAGCTCGACAAACACAATATCACCCAAAGCTTCCTGAGCATGGTCAGAAATACCAAAAGTGGCGATATCACCATCAATTCTCACCCATTCATGATCTTTGGTATATTTTATATTCGCAGGAATTGTCATCGTCCCCTCCTCTCTCAACTATCGTCTTACATTGCTGCGTACAAAAGGCAGCTTGGTACGTTCCGCAGCAACGTGTTTAGCACGGATTTCCACACTTATTTCACCAGCTTCTGCGTGTTCAGGTTTTACATACGCTAATGCAACACCACCAGCCATCGGGCTAAACATGCCAGAAGTGATTTCTCCACTCAACACACCATCAACACGAACCGGATAATGCTCACGCGGAATACCACGCCCCGTCAGTTTAATCGCAATCAATCGCTGTTGTGGACCGGCATCTTTGCGCTCTTCAAGCGCTTCCTTACCGATAAAATAACCTTTCTCCAGCTTGGTGATCCACATCAATTTTGCTTCCACCGGAGTCACTGCATCAGAGATTTCATGACCATAGAGTGCATAACCCATTTCAGTGCGCAGCATATCACGTGCAGCCAAACCTATTGGCACCGCACCATTGGCAAGCAATGCATCCCAAACAGCTACAGCAATATCATTGGGGATATAGATCTCAAAACCATCTTCGCCGGTGTACCCGGTACGCGAAATAATACCAGGGCATCCATTCACCGAGACCTCTGCAAATTTGTAATAGCCAATCGCTTCAAGATCGAGATCTAGCAGTGGTTGAAGTGCCGATTGTGCAGCAGCACCTTGTAGCGCCAGTAGTGTGGTGTCATCCGATTCATCCACCACTACCACATCAAAGTTAGCCGCTTCTGTTTGCAGATGCGCGACATCCTTGTGGCGATTGGCGGCATTGATACAGAGGTAATATGCATTGTCGCGTAGTTTATAGGTGGTGATATCATCAATAAATGTGCCGGATTCATTCAACAGGGCTGAATATTGCACCTGGCCTTCCACCAACTTCGCTACATCATTGGTGGTCAGGTATTGCAAAAACTCCAGTGCTTCCTCTCCACTGACACGCACCTGCCCCATATGGGTGATATCAAAGATGCCAGCCGCACCTTCCCGCACGGCCGTATACTCTTTCAGCGCACCACTTTTATACTGAACAGGCATCTCAAAGCCGGCAAATGGAACCATCTTTCCGCCGAGAGCAACATGTGCTTCAAATAGTGGGGTTTTCGCCAGATCTGTCTCCACCATTTAAACTTCTCCCAGATGCGTTTTA
>Ga0316202_10001303_pt1 | contig 19905 bp, 16 predicted proteins | sample 3monrhotite_MG_FD_204934 | JGI IMG/M metagenome (GOLD analysis project Ga0316202, IMG submission 204934) | Microbial mat bacterial communities from mineral coupon in-situ incubated in ocean water Damariscotta River, Maine, United States -... | ecosystem: Environmental > Aquatic > Marine >... | reverse complement strand
CTTAGGTATACAACCCGAAACATTGCAAAATTATATAACTTGTTTAAGACAGTTAAAAATTTACACTAAAGCGGATATTTATGAACAATCATTACTTTCACAAGTTAAAGAGCCTGTGCGTCGTAGTGGCATACTGTTACAAAGAGGGATCTTTTTAATAACAAATAATAAGTTTAAGCAAGCAGAAAAGGCCTTAACTGAAGCAATTAAACTTAACGATAAAAATTACGCTATTATCATGAATTTGGCGATTGTTAAGTTACAATTGAATAAAATAAAACATGCTGAAATATTATTACATCATATATCAATGATAAGACCAAAGGATAAATTGATGTTAAAATTATTGCAAAAAATTTCTGACTTTAAAAACACTTCACAGAATAAAATTAAGATTTTAAATTAATGACTAAACAAAACATTTTATATCCTATTGTTAAACCGGTATTACCCCCTTTAGCTAAATATACGCAGTATATTGAGAGCGTATTTGATCGGAATTGGCTTACAAATAATGGGCCTCTTTTACAAGAATTTGAACTTAGATTAGCCGATTATTTAAATGTAAAAAATTTAATGGTGGTAAGTAATGGCACTCTCGCATTGCAAGTCGCTTATGCGGCGTTAAATGTGTCAGGTAAAGTGTTAACCACGCCGTTTTCATTTGCGGCAACGGCAAGCTCTTTATGTTGGCAAAATATGGAACCACATTTTGTTGATATTAATCCCAAGTCATTAAATATTGATATCGATGCTATAGTTGATAGCAATCAACCTTATTCTGCTTTACTTGGTGTTCACGTGTTTGGAAATCCTTGTGAGGTTAACGCTATTGAACGTTATGCCAAGCAACATTCACTTAAGGTAATTTACGATGCAGCACATGCATTTGGCAGTAAATTTGGTGATAAGTCTTTATTGTCTTATGGTGATGCTTCCACCTTAAGTTTACATGCAACAAAGTTGTTTCATTGTGTTGAGGGTGGAGCAATAATTTTTAAAGAAAAAGAGTCTTTAGAAAAAGCGCGTGAAATGATCAATTTTGGTTTTAACCGTGAAAACATCCCCGTTAATGTTGGTATTAATGCAAAAAATAGTGAAATGCATGCGGCAATGGGGTTAGCGTTATTAGATTCTGTTGACGATATAGTAACTAAACGCCAGAGTTTAGTTACTCATTATCAAGAACAACTTAACGACGTTGTCGATTTTCAAGTGTGGCATGAAAACGGGATAAATAATGGTTCTTATATGCCGGTATTATTTTCATCTGAAACAGAGTTACTCCAAGTGAGTAATTATTTGTTAACCGTAGGCATTCAAAGTAGACGTTATTTTTATCCGAGCTTATCACAAGTATCCATTTATGGTGCTCAAGGTTATACGCCTATTGCCAATGATATTAGTAAACGCGTGCTATGTTTGCCTTTGTATTTTGATTTAGCGCTTGGTGACGTAAAAATTATTTGTGAACACGTTAAAAAAGCCCTTATTTAATTATTTTAATCTATTATTTGGCAATACTATGGCCTTCTATTCAAAGCAAGAATTACTTAACTTAGGATTTTTTTCTGTTGGTGAAAATCCTATGATTTCTAGTAGGGCGTCTTTTTATGGCTGTTCCCGTATTGTTATTGGTGATCATGTTCGAATTGATGACTTTTGCATTTTATCGGCTGGTGAAGGAGGCATTGAATTAGGTAGTTATATTCACCTTGCGGTTTACTCTTCTATTATTGGAGCAGGAAAAGTACATATTCATGATTTTTGTAATATCTCTTCAAGGGTATCAATATATAGTAGCAATGATGATTACTCAGGTGAATTTATGACTAATCCTATGGTTTGTGAATTGTATACTAATGTTACCCATGGACCTGTTATATTAAATAAGCATGTTATCGTAGGAGCGGGTAGTGTGATTTTACCTAATGTTACTATTGGGTTAGGTGGAGCCATTGGAGCATTATCTTTGGTAAATAGTTCATTAAATCCGTTAGGTATTTATGCGGGTCAACCTGTGAAATATATTAAAGCCCGAAAAGAAAACTTCCTTGAACTAGAAGCTCAGTTTATTAAAAGCAAATATAATCAAGGTATTAACTAATTATGTTAGTGCATGTGTTTGATGACACCCCACATCACTATATACCCATGAGAAATTTTTTTTCTCTGCAATGTAAAATCAATTCAAAACAAGAGTTTTGGGTAAGAAAACCGTTAGATGCTCTGAAAGTAGATCCGACTATAGCCAATAATGTACTTATGTATTCAGGTAATGAAGAACTGCTGTTGAAACTATCCACTTTACCGGAAACCACACAGGTGCTTTTTCATGGTTTATTTGACATAAATATTTGGCGTAAATTAATATTTATGCCTGTTGTAACTCGTAGTAGCTGTGTTTTTTGGGGAGCAGAGCTTTATCGTCATGGTAAAAAATCTAGAACACTTAAACAATATATCGCTCAGTTTATTCATCAATATTTAGTTTTTCGATTTAAAAATGTTTTGGCATTAAATCCAGGGGATGCAAATTTAATTCAGCAATATTTAAAAAGAAAAAATGCTACCGTATTACCTTATCCATTAATTGGTTTGTCAGCAAAAACTTTAGCTGATAATCGTAAAAGCACTAGTGATGAAGTTTCCCAAAACAATCCGGTGAAAATTTTATTAGGAAACTCTGCCGCTCCTAGTAACGAACATTGTATGGCATTAAAAAAACTAGCTCACCTTGCCCAAGAAAACATTCAAATTATTGTCCCTCTAAATTACGCTGGACAGCAAAATTACATTGCCGAAGTAATTAATTACGGAAAGGAACTCTTTGCTGATAAGTTTACTCCTATTACACAAATGTTAGAAAAATCAGCTTACGATAAACTATTAGTTTCGGTGGATATAACTGTTTTTGCTCATCAGCGTCAACAAGGCTTATACGTTGTTTACGCAATGTTGCTTCAAGGCAAACCAATGTTTTTGTGTTCATCTACTTCTAGTTTTAGTAATTTGTCGTCATTAGGGTTTCGTGTTTATCCTTCAGAAAAATTAGCGGATTACTCTTATAAAAGCTTATGTGAATTACTTGAAAATACCGACAATAAAAATCAGCAACTAATGGAACAACATTTTACTGAGAATGCCCTTGCACCTAAATGGTCATCTTTTTTAAATGGATTATTTAAGTCGTGACTCTAGGTAAAAAAACATTTCAAGGTGTTAAATGGACAAGTATTTCCGCTATTAGTAGGGCAACGTTACAACTATTATTATTAGCTATTGCCGCAAGGTACTTGTCACCAGATCTATTCGGTTTATATGCAATAGTTCAAATAACCCTAGGTTTTTGTCAGCTTTTTATGGATATGGGATTGGGAAATGCCATTATTCACAGTCAAACGGTTAAAACTCGCCATTTATCTGAATTATTTATTGTTAATATGCTTATCGCAACATGTATAAGCCTTTTAACTTATTTATTTGCTAATAATATTGCGATATTTTTTCAAGCTGAAAAACTTCCTTCTCTTATTCAGTTAGTTTCGCCGAGCTTTATTCTTGCCGCATTATTTCGTATGCACTTAGTCGTTTTACAAAAAGAATTAGCTTTTTCATTAATTGCTAAAATTGAAGTGGTTGCGCAAGTTATCGCATTTAGTTGTACGTTAGCAGGATTTGTAAATGGTTGGCGTGTTGAAGCATTAATAATTGGATATATGATTAGTTTAGTGACTCAAGGGGCACTTTATTGGTATTTTTCACCATATAAATTAGTTTTATGTTGGCCTGAAAGTTTTTCAGAATTGCGGAATTATTTTAGCTTTGGAGCCTACCAAACCGCTGATGCAACGGTAAATTATTTTAATTCACAGTTTGATGTTATTTTAGTTGGAAAGCTGCTCGGTAGTGAAATATTAGGGGGTTATGCGCTAGCAAGGCAGTTTTGCTTTCGTCCTGCTATGGTAATAAACCCTATACTAACTCGAGTTGCATTCCCTGTTATGGCCAAGTTACAGTATAGTAAACGCTTACCGGGTTTGTATTGTAAATTATCTAGACTTCTGGCTAGCATAAATTTCCCTTTATATTTAGCGATGGCCTTTTTTGCTAAACCGTTAGTTTTACTATTATTTGGAGAGAAATGGGTACCTATTGCACCGACATTTCAACTGTTAGCCATGTGGTGTTTAATACGCTCTACAATGAACCCTGTTGGTTCCTTATTAATGGCGATCGGCAAGGTTAAACGTTCTTTTGTGTGGAATTCAGTGTTACTGTTATTTATTCCATTAAGTGTTTATTTAGGCTCTTGGTATGGATTAACCGGTGTCGCTAGCGCGCTACTAATTTTACAATTAATATTACTTTTTGCGCATTGGTATTTTTTGCTTAAAAAGGGAGCAAGCATTAAGGGGGTTCAATTTTTCCGCTCACTGCTGGTTCCCTTGATTATTGGTTGTATTGCTTATGGTTGTGCATATTTTATGTCACAATTTATTGATAACGAAATAATGACACTTATTGTGGGATTAAGCGTTGGCGCTATTACCTACTTATTGATATCGTTGAAATATAATGATGAATTAATAAAAGTACTTAAAGGTAAATTATCGTTCGAATAAAATTTGAGTATATAACCCTGTATACATATTACAAGAGACTACTTTATGAAAAAGCTTACCTGTTTTAAAGCCTACGACATACGCGGACAACTTGGCACAGAATTAAATACGGATATTGCCTATCGTATCGGTCGAGCTTATGGTGAAAATCTCAAACCAACAACGATTGCTGTTGGTGGTGATGCCAGAGCAACTAGTGAAGAATTAAAATTAGCGGTAGCGCAAGGGTTAATGGATTCAGGTGTTAATGTTATTGATTTAGGTATGACAGGCACTGAAGAAACTTACTTTGCCGCCTTTTATTTACCGATAGATGGTGCGATAGAAGTAACGGCTTCGCATAATCCTATTGATTATAACGGTATGAAATTAGTGCGACAAAATGCTCGCCCCATAAGTGGCGATACCGGTTTAAAAGACATTCAACACCTTGCGGAAGAAAATAACTTTGCTAGCGTTGATAAACTTAATCAAGGTAAATTAAGCGCGAAGAATATTACCCTCGATTTTTGTGAGCATTTACTTACTTATATTGATGCGGCTAATATTAGGCCCCTTAAATTAGTCGTTAACTCTGGCAATGGTAGTGCCGGCCATGTGGTTGATGAATTAGAACGTCAATTTTTAAAGCATAATATTCCCATTACTTTTGTTAAAGTTCATCACGACGCTGATGCTACTTTCCCTAACGGGATCCCTAATCCTTTATTGCCTGAAAATAGAGCCTCTACAACGAATGCGGTAATAGAACATAATGCCGATTTTGGCATTGCTTGGGATGGTGATTTTGACCGCTGTTTTTTATTTGATGAACAGGGTGAATTTATTGAAGGGTATTACATTGTCGGTTTACTTGCCGAGGCGTTTTTACAAAAAGAGTCATCAAAGAAAGAAAAACAAAAAATTATCCACGACCCTCGCTTAACATGGAACACTATTGATATTGTTCACGCGAATAATGGGCAGGCTATTCAAAGTAAAACCGGACATGCTTTTATAAAAGAGCGCATGCGTGAAGAAGATGCTATTTATGGCGGTGAAATGTCGGCACATCATTATTTTAAAGATTTTGCCTATTGCGACAGCGGAATGATCCCTTGGTTATTAGTTGCCGAATTAGTAAGCGTTAAAAATAAACCGTTATCAACTTTAGTTGAAGAACGCATTGCTGCATTTCCTTCCCCTGGTGAAATCAATTCAACCGTGAATAATGCGGATAATGTTATTGATAAAATACTCGAAAAATATGAAAGCTTAGCACTTGTTAAAGACACCACTGACGGCATTAGTTTAGAATTTGAAAACTGGCGCTTTAACTTAAGAAAATCGAATACCGAACCCCTATTGCGTTTGAACCTTGAAACACGTGGTGATAAAGTGTTGATGGAGCAAAAAACAACGGAACTGTTAGCGCTAATTCGTGAATAACCCTACAGCGCTTAATATTTTTATGCATCAACATTTACGTGTTGAAAGATACGACATATTGTCATAATTGTTTAATTTAAATGAGTTAATATGGTAATAATTCATATAAGCGATAAACAGAAATTTGTGTCTTAATGTGATTTTTGAATAAATAGTTCAGTATTTATTCAAATACTACAAAAAATTAACAAAATCATTGAAATTTACCGGAAACCCTTTATCCTATGCGCATCTTACAAATGCGACTAGTAACACTTTGATAGAAGAAGGATTTTAATATGTTAGTAATTCCTGTTGTATTATCCGGTGGTTCTGGCACTCGTTTATGGCCATTGTCGCGAAAAGAATATCCAAAACAATTACTTAATCTTGTTGGTGGTGCTTATACCATGCTACAAGAAACCATTTTACGCACCGCACACTTGCAAGCGCCTATTATTGTTTGTAATGAAGATCATCGTTTTATGGTGGCAGAACAATGCCAATCTATTGATATAAAGCCTTCGGCAATTATGCTTGAACCCGTGGGAAGAAATACAGCCCCCGCTATTGCGTTAGCTGCTTTAGAAGCACAAAAACAAGATAAAGACGCTATTATTGCTATTTTCCCCGCCGATCATGTTATTGAAAATCAGCAAGCCTTCGAACAATCATTAAATAGTGCAATAGAAGCCGCAAAACAAGATAAATTAGTCACTTTTGGCATTGTTGCCGACAAACCTGAAACAGGCTACGGCTACATAAAAGCTAACCGTAACCCAGAACAGGATGAACAAGAGAACTGTCATTCTGAACAAGCGAACAGTCATCCTGAACTTGTTTCAGGACCTCAAGCAACATACTATCCAGTAGAAAAATTCGTCGAAAAACCCAACCTTGACACCGCACAGCAATACGTAGAATCAGGCGATTATTATTGGAACAGCGGCATGTTTGTTTTTAAAGCCAGTGTATATTTAAATGCGTTAGCTAAAACTAACCCAGATATAATTAAATACTGTCAACAAGCATTAGATAATGCCCAACAAGATCTCGACTTTATTCGTGTAGACAAAACAAGCTTCGAGAAAAGCCCAGACGACTCTATTGATTATGCCGTTATGGAAAAAATGGCGGAAAAAGCTGGTAATGTTGTTGTTGTGCCAATGGATGCAAATTGGAGCGATTTAGGTAGTTGGAGCTCGCTATGGGAAATCACAAATAAAGATAAAAATAACAATGCCCATATTGGTGATGTTATTGCTATTAATAGTAATAACAATTTAGTGCACAGCCCTGAAAAATTAGTTGCAACCATCGGCTTAGATAATATTGTTATTGTAGAAACTAAAGATGCGCTATTGGTAGCAAATAAAAACCAAGTACAAGATGTAAAAACCGTGGTAGATAAACTTAAAAAGCATCAGCGCAGTGAACACATACAACACCGCGAAGTACATCGCCCTTGGGGTAAATACGACTCGATAGACAACGGCACACGCTACCAAGTAAAACGTATTACCGTAAAACCCGCTGCGAGTTTATCATTACAAATGCATCATCACCGAGCAGAACACTGGATTGTGGTGTCTGGCAGTGCCATTGTACAAATAGGCGAAAAAGAGCAATTAGTCACCGAAAATCAATCGGTATATATTCCCATCGGCGAAAAGCATCGCTTAACTAATCCGGGTAAATTACCTTTAGAGCTTATAGAAGTGCAAAGTGGTAGTTATTTAGGCGAAGATGATATTGTGCGGTTTGAAGATGTCTACCAACGAACATAGCTTTTAAGTTGAACAAAATAAGAATGTTGAAGAGTTGAAAAATACGAAGTAAAATCTCTGTGTAGCCCTGAATAATTAAACGTTTTAGATAAAAAACTGGGTTTGCTGCGTTAATTTGTTAGTGACTGCGGGTTGTTAGTGTTATGTGATATTTTTATTTTGATAAATGTTTGCTCTGGCTGATAAATAAATATATCATCCTGAATCAGGTTATTGCTACCTATTATATTGTATTTTTTATAAAAATAAAAATGGATTGATTTCGTGTTATTTAACTCCACAGTTTATATCTTTATTTTTTTGCCTTTAGTGTTACTTATTTATTTTTCTTTGAATAAATTACGTTACATTCAACTAGGTAAAGCATGGTTGGTTTTAGCTTCTCTATACTTTTATGGATTTTGGAACCCTTCATATTTAATCTTAATTATTGGTTCAATGTTACTTAATTTTGGCATTGGTAACTCACTTCATAAAAGTAAAAAAAAGAAGAAAGCTAAAGGTTTAACCAGAAAAACAGTATTAATTATTGGTATCGTTTTTAACTTAGCTATTTTATTTTATTTTAAATACAGTGATTTTTTCATAGAAAACATCAACGTACTAATAGGTAGTAATTTCACACTCTTAAATTTGTTATTGCCATTAGCGATAAGCTTTTTTACCTTTCAACAGGTTGCTTATTTAGTAGACTGTTATCAAGAAGATACACAGGAATATGATTTTTTAAGTTATTGCTTATTTGTCTCATTTTTTCCTCAACTTATTGCTGGCCCAATAGTTCATCATAAGGAAATGATGCCGCAATTTTCTCTCCTGAAAAACGGATTTGTAAATTATACCAATATAGCCAAAGGGCTATTTGTTTTTTCTATTGGTTTGTTTAAAAAAGTTGTCATAGCAGATACTTTCGCTATATGGGCTAATCAAGGTTTTAATAGTCAAGTGGGGCTTAGTTTTTTTGAGGCTTGGGGAGCAAGTTTAAGTTATACCTTTCAACTGTATTATGATTTTTCTGGTTATTCTGATATGGCAATTGGTGTCGCTTTGATGTTCAATATAATGCTGCCAGTCAACTTTAATTCCCCTTATAAAGCAAAAAACATACAAGATTTTTGGCGGAGATGGCATATGACCTTATCTCGTTGGCTCAGAGATTATTTATATATACCCTTGGGCGGTAATAAAAAAGGCACAAGTAGAACTTATATCAATTTGATGATAACTTTTATTTTAGGTGGTGTTTGGCATGGTGCTGGCTGGACGTTTATATTATGGGGTTTTCTTCATGGTGGTGCGTTGGCAGCACATCGGTTTTGGCAAGGTTTTGGGCTAAAAATGCCTACACTATTGGCTTGGATGTTAACCTTTGTTTTTGTAAATTTTGCTTGGGTATTTTTTAGGGCAGCAGATATACCTTCTGCCATGAATATTATTGAAGGTATGCTGGGGTTTAATGGTATTCAAGTTAATGGTGATTTTTATCAATTTATTCATTACTTTACGGGTTGGTTACCTAGCTGGCAGTTGGTCAATGGTAATAAAATGGTAGGTTCCGTTAAAACGTTGCAATTTATTTTATTATTTGGTTATATAGCTTTTTGGGCTAGGAATACTCTGGAGCTGGGTTTAAATAAATCGAAATTTACGATAAAAGATAGTTTTATTATCAGCCTCTCATTAATATTAACCGTGCTGTTGGGAATTGCTTCAACAGCGTCTGAATTTCTCTACTTTAATTTCTGAACATTATGCGCTCAAAAAAATTTATTATCTTAACCATAACCGTATTTTTTACTTTATTTGCTTCTTATATTTATTTAGTCGATCAGTTTGTTGTGGTCGAAAGAGCAGTACCTTATTCATATCGACAGTTTTTATTAGAGTCTACTGAAACTATTTCAGGAAAAGTGATTATTGAATCCGGCTCAAATTCAATACATTCAATAGATCCTTTTTTATTATCTGATTATTTTAATGCGCCGGTGATTACCAGTGCGGCAAATGCAGGTTACCCGATTTATCCTAAAATTTTTAACTTGCTTAAGGTAGTTAAAAAAGGAGATATATTAATTCTGCCACTTGAATGGAATCAATATAGTTATGAAGATAATCTGCCTAACAACTTCCTTAATGCTTTAGCGGATAAAAATCTTAAACTAGAATATTATTTTAATAACTTACCTTTATGGGAAAAAATTAAATTTACGTTGACTCAATACCCATTAGATAAAGTGATAGATGGGCTATTACAGGAACGCAATAGTGAGCAGTTACTACGGGCAGATTTATCGAGGTTATCACGCTTTGAAAGTATACTTTTAGCTAACTCTAATCAAACGTTTGGTAATTCAGATAGAAATGGGCCTGAACCTGTTGAAAAAGATGGAAGTCACAATAGAAGTTGTGATGAATATGTTTTAGGAAAACAATTAACCAACGGCTTTATTATTACTAAGGCATTTAAAGATAACCTCCATTCCTTAAAAAAACTTGTTCAGCAAGGTGTTGACGTTTATTTTACTTGGCCTGCAGTGGTGGATCATCAACGCAGTCAGTGTTATCAAGGTCTAACTATCCAAAATGAACTGAAAAACTTTGCACTAAAAATAAAAACAATAGTTGAAGGTGAGGGCTTTAAATTTATTGGTAATTATGAGCAAAGCAAATTACCAGAAAGATGTTTCCTGAATACTTTTTACCATATAAAGAAAGAATGTGCGACAGAGCGTACAGAGAGTCTAATACGAGAGTTAACTAAAAGAAGTGTGTTGCCTTTGAAGGGGGATAGTTCAAAAAGTGATTTGATCCTAGTCGTTCACCAACGAATTAAAGACACTCGTAAGAGCTTAGCTAAAAAGTTAAATAATTTTCTTCCGACAATATCGGTAGAAACAGTCGAAGCTAGAGAGTTATCTGAAAAGCTTCTGTTTGTCAGTGGCTGGTCTACTCAAGAAAAATGGGGGCTATGGAGTTTAGGTGAAAAATCAACTTTTAGTTTTAAACTCGAAGATGATTTATTAAATAAAGACACTGTAGCCGTAAAAATTCAAGGTCAATATTATAATGGTATTGAAGAAACTAAGGTCGTAATTAATGGCCTTGATTTAGGTGGTCATGTTTTAATGGATAAAACCTTTATAGTTCCGACAAAACTAATTAAAAATAATCAAGTTGAAGTTCAATTTGAATCTACATCAACAGTTTCGCCAGCACAGTTAGGAAGAAGTACTGATACAAGAAATATAAAGTTTGGTTTAAAAGCTCTTTCAATAAGTTAATATCAAATTTTTATCTTAATTTAGAACTCAATTACTTGTTATATCTGTTTGAAATAAACGGTATCCTTTAAGCTTACTAAAGCCTTGAATTACGTGAATGAGCGGCAAGTTGAATTAAAAGTGTTTCTTGCAAATCCTGATGTCGCCATGGATACCAATCATTTAGAACGGGCTTTGCGTGTTATCCCGTGAAATGTGAGGCTTAAAAATGTTGATGTATGGTTCCAAGACGAAGCTCGCTTTGGTCAACAGAATACAACGACAAGGCTCTGGGCGGAAAAAGGAACACGACCAAGAGCTGTCAAGCAACACCAGTTCGAATATGCTTACCTTTTTGGTGCTGTATGTCTGATCTATTTCCTTTGGGTCGCAGATTAAGTTCTTTTGGAGAGATCACCGATCAATTTGTTGAATCAAACCTGTTGCAGCCCTCTCGGCTGGTTTGGGGGAACTTTTGTTATATTAAAGAACCTAAGAATTTATCTAACATGTCGAGCGAAAAAATAAAGAAAGCGGCTTTAATAATGCACTTTATTTACAAAGAATATGAATTTTCAGCTCAGTTGTTAGAAATCCATGACAAAAAGTATAATACCAGCTATATTAGCGCCTATTTTAAGTAATAGAATAAAATTGTATTTGTTGGTTGTTAACAATGTAGTTTTTTAAAAGGCGTCAAGTGTTAAATTTTTGGACTTTAGTATTTTATAAAGCAACTTCTAATCTTAAAGCTGAAAGTAAAAAAACATATTTAAGCTTTATGTGGTGGTTTTTTGAACCTATGTTGCTTATGGCGATATATTATCTTGTTTTCGGCATAGTTTTGAATGTTAAAACAGAAGATTTTGTCGCTTATCTTTTGGTTGGTTTAGTTGTTTGGCAATGGTTTTTTCGTACGGTAACAAACAGTTCGAGTTCAATTTTAGAATCGGGTGCTATTATAGGAAAAGTTGCTATTAGCAAAATATTTTTTCCTGCCGTAGTTATAATCACTGACCTTTTTAAGTCTATTTTCGTTTTTTTTGTTCTTGTCTGCTACTTACTTATTTCAGGCTATGAAATTAACTATGCTTATTACATTTTACCTGTATTGTTTGTGTCCCAACTACTATTGATTATTTCCATTTCTTTGTGGTCATCGTTAATTATTCCTTTTCTGCCTGATATGAAAATACTCATAAATAGTCTTTTAATGGCTGCAATGTTTGGTTCTGGAATATTTTATTCTACTGATTTAATTCCAGAAGATATTAAAGCTTATTTTTATTTAAACCCAATGGCTTATATCATCGATTGTTTTAGAAAGGTTTTATTACATGGACAATTGCCAGACCTTATCTATTTAGCGAAAATGACGCTAGTATTTGTCTTATTTATATTACTTGCATTAATGTTTGCTAAGCGATTCAATAACTCATACATCAAGGTGGTACTTCGATGAATTCTGAGATAGTACTAGACATTAGCAGTGTGGGTGTAAAATTTAGAGAATCTTTTTCTATTTTTTCTAAAGAGAAAACGATATTAAATGATATCTCATTGACATTAAGGAAAGGTGAAACTTTAGGCGTTTTTGGCTCAAATGGGGCGGGTAAAAGTACGCTCTTATCTTTAATGGCTGGGGTAGTTAGCCCTGATGTAGGTACTGTAAATCACTTTGGAAATAAAATCGCGCTTCTTAACCTTAATTTAGGTATGGATGTTAGATTATCGGGGAGAAGAAACGCTGTACTTCAAGGATTGTTTTTAGGTTTTTCTTTCGATGAAATCACTGAAAAAATGGCTTCCATTATTGAACTTTCCGGCTTGGAAAATGTTATTGATTGTCCTTTTTACACATACTCTTCAGGTATGAAAGCTCGGTTAGGTTTCTCTGTCGCTTATTATTTAGATACTGACATTTTATTGATTGACGAAATGTTGGGGGTAGGTGACATCGAATTTAGAAAGAAATCTACCTATTTATTAAAACAAAAAATCAACTCAGATCAAACAGTAGTACTTGTAACGCATAACATTAAACTACTAAGTCATTTGTCAGATAGAGTGCTGTGGTTAGAAGATGGTCGTGTCGCTAAAATAACAACACCAGAAGAATTAGTTAGTTTAACAGATTAAAGAGAGCAAAAAATGAATTTATCTTTTCCCAACTTTATTCGTACAGTTGAAAGTATTCAAGGTAAGGTAATGGAACCTAAAAACTCACGTGTTTTATTTCATCATCTACCTAAAACAGCAGGTTCTACATTTAGAGCTATCTTGGATGGACTTTTTACTCCTGATGAAATTTGTCCGGCAGAAACTCATTGGGAACTCGATAAAATATTAAAAGATGATCAGCAATCATATAGGTTGTTTGCTGGTCACTTTACTTATGATGTTATTGATAGACATTTAAAAAATGATATTTGGCTTACCTTTCTTCGTTCACCAGTGGAGAGAGTTGTCTCTCAGTACCATAATCATGTAAACGAGGCGCGACAACCTGAGTCATGGATTAACAGAGTACAAAATACAAAAATAGAAGATATTCCTGTTAGTGAAGAATGGCGTGAATATCATAAATTAATGAAAAATTATACTTTGATTGACTGGGTGACATCAGAGAATAGACATGCAAATGCAACAGCGTGTAATTTACAAACTCAATCTTTTATCTCAAGATATCAAACTGATGAGACAGGGTGCCGAATAGATAAAAGAGATTGGAGTATATATGACGCTGACTTGGTTAAAGAAGCAAAAGAGAATTTGGAGAAGAACTTTGAATTTATTGGCTTACAAGAATATTTTGATTTGAGTTTAGATATTTTCGCTATGACTTTTGGGCGATATTCTTTTTCAGATAGTTCAGCATTTACGACTAATCTGAATACGGATAAAAGTTTTGGTAGCAAATATGCATTGCCTGAAGAAGATAGGCAGATCATAGAAGATCGAAACTCAATGGATTTAGAATTGTACAATTTCGCCAAGGACCTTTTTTTTAAACGGCTTCGTGAATTTAATCGTTATTATTTAAATAGTGATAGAATTAACCGAATAGCAACTGCAAACCAGCTGGACTTTGCAAAGTCCAATGAACTTATCTTCACTAAAAATATAAATATATCCATAGAAAATGTCCCATATCAACAAGGGTTCTATTCTTTAGAAAAAAGTTCTGGACGATATTTTAGATGGTCTGGTAGTGAATCACCATGTTTGATTGAACTAAGTGAAAAACTAGAACCTTCAAAGTTACATATATTTAAGGTACATGTGATAGCAACTTTAGATAAGTCTATTTTGGACAGTATTAAAATCAAAATCAATGGTTCAGATGTAAATAAACTTCAAATTAAAAAATGCTTAACTGGTGGTAATGATATTATATTCAGTGTAATAACAGAAGTTAACAGTTATATAACATCTGTTCAAAAATTAGAGTTTATTCATTCTACAATAACAGAACCCACGGATCTTCCAGGAGCAAGGGAACTTGGTTTAGCAGTGAGTTCTATCAGTGTTTATCAAAAGTAATTGTAAGACATAATTGTTTAATTTAGGAATAATATGCCATTTATTTATAGATTTGTTGTTTATTTTATACCGGTCAAAACAAAAGAGAAATTAATTAATTATTTTTCTTCATTGTTGTTTAATCATCAGCAGAAAGAGTGGATAGAAGACGTATTGATAGTACTTGATCAAAAAAATGAACGAGTATCAAGCCAAATGGTTCAGTTGAAGGTATATTTTGAAACTCAATTTGAGCTTATAACATTAAATCATACTTCTTTAGAAGGGAAATTACTTTCTAAAATAAATAACCAGAATAAAGTTATTGAGTACTACGGAGATGAACTTTCTAAGGTTATTCAAGGCAATAAACAGTTAACAGATGAATACCCGGTTATTGCACAGCTTATTCAAAAGCAAGAAGCACTGATTATTAATTTGAAAAAAGAGTTGAATCAATTCAGAGAACTTCATAATTTTGATATTAAGCAGCTTTATCAAGGTCAAAAAGATATTAAAAGTGACGTTGAAGAAGAGTTAAGTAAAATTAGTGAACTTTATAGCTTTGATATTAAGCAGCTTTATCAAGGTCAAAAAGATATTAAAAGTGACGTTGAAGAACAATTATGTGAAACAATGAAACGTTTATCCGATGATAGCATTTTAAATGATAGTGAATATCGCAACTGGGAAATGCAATTTGAATCGAAAGGTACTCAGAGTAATTATTTTGAAAACTTGCTTTCAGAAGTAAAACCTGGAGATATTGTTCTAGATGTAGGCTGTGGTGTAGGAAAATTATTAGAATATGCAAGAGCAACCAAGGGGGCAAAGGTTAAAGGTGTTGATATTAGTCAAAATGGTATATTGCAGTGTATTGATAAAGGCTTAGATGTAATTTGTGAAGATGCTCTGCTATTTCTTGAGAAAGAAGAGCTGAATACATATGATTTTGTAACGTTAATACACATTGTGGAACATATACAACCAGTTGAATTAAGACGTATTTTAAATAGAGTATATGATGTTCTTAAGCCTAACGGACGCATTATTATCGAGACACCAAATATACAGTCGTTGTTTACCTTAAGTCGTTATTATTATATGGACTCTACACATAAAAGGCCAAAGCATCCTTCATTATTAAAATTTGTAATTGAACAGATCGGTTTTAAAGATGTAGAATTTGATTATAGTGGCGATATTCCAGAAGGAATGGATTTTTTGTTAAATACTAGCTCATCTGACGCGTACGGGAAGTTGCTAAACGAACTGTTTTACAGCGGTGGCGGTAATATTTATATTGAGGGGCGTAAGTAACTGTGAACGATTTACCTAAATTAGCCATTTTTACACCTTTACCACCGAGCAAAACAGGAATCGCTGACTATTGCTGTGAACTTGGGGCTGCTTTAACAAAGTATTGGAAAGTAATTTTTGTTGTATCGAATGATGCCGATGAACCTACGTGGATGCCAGAAGGAACAAGTTGGTACAAATTAGACGATTATAGTTTATTAGATAATGCCACAAAAATTCCTCGCATATATCAGATGGGAAATAATGTTCATCATGCTTATATGTTAGATGATTTACAAAAAAATCCTGGCATATTAGTTTTGCATGATTACTCTATGCATCATTTACTTGTTGAACAGACATTGGCGAAATCTAATGCTGATTCATATAAGAGTTTACTTAAACATGATTATGGTGAGCTAGGTGCAAGGATTGCTGATAACAGACAAAACTATTTATTTAATCATTTACTAGAATTTATTATGCCAATTAATGGTACGTTAATCGAGGTATCAAAAGGCATTTTAGTACATTCTTATCAATCTTTGTTAGATCTAGAGTTTAGATATCCGGATAAAATATCTAAGAGAGTTCCTTTTCCCTTTACTGGAGATATCGATGGTTGTTTCTTAAACAGTAAATCAGTAGCAAGGGCACAGCTTGGGATGCCTAAGGATAAGTTAATATTTAGTTCTATGGGGTTTATTACTCCCCCAAAACAAATTGAGTTTGCGTTAAGAACATTATCGAAAGTAAAAGACTGTATTCCTGATTTCGAATATTGGCTTGTTGGTGAAAAATCAGATGCAGTTCCACTAGAAGAGTTATTAATTGAATTAGGCTTAACAAGTCATGTTAAGTTGACTGGGTTTGTGACATTTGAAGAGTTTCATCATTATTTACAAGCTTCAGATATTGTAGTTAGTTTACGATACCCAAGTGCTGGCGAAACCTCAGCTGCTCTATTCAGGTCTATGGGACTTGGTTGTTGTAACCTTGTTTTTGATTATGCATCCTTTTCAGACTTTCCGAATGATTGCTTAGTTAAAGTTCCATTAGATACCTTTGATACAAGAAAAATGGAAGATGCGATTAAAGTAATTGCTAATGATAGAGAAAAAATGCTCGAGATAGGCAATAAAGCTAAATATTTTATAGAAAACAACCACAGTGTAACTACTACTGCCCATCAATATACGTCTTTCATCCGTTCAGTATATGAAGATTGAGAGCGACCTTAAGACACCTATTATTGTCACAACAAGTCATTCTGTCATACTCTTTGATGCTGAATTAAGGAATAGCACAAAGATACACTATGGCTCTGGGCTTTATTATGGTATTGCTGAGTTAAATGAATATATTTATATAGCATGTCGTAATAATTTGAACTGTTATGATAATGATAAAGAAAATTGTCAATTAATCGTGTTTGATCGAGCCTTTAAGGAGGTTAAGCGTATATCTCCCTCGTTTGAATTTGGTGATGTTCACGGGATTTTAACGATAAATAATGAGATTTGGTGTACATCTACAGCAGATAATTCTATCGCCATATGGAATAGTGAGAGTAATATTTGGAGAAAATGGTACCCTCTATCTGAAAGAGGTCAAGATATTAACCACTTCAATACTATTGTTAAATTGTGTAAGAATAGAATAGGGCTGGTTGCTCATAATAAAGGAGATAGTGTATTATATACTTTTGATTTGGAACCATTACAGTTGCTTGAAACTAAAGCCTTGGGAGTACATGCGCATAATTTTTGGTTAGATAATAATCATAATGTATTTACTTGTAGTTCCGCATTAGGTTATTTGATAAATAGCAATAGTAAAATTATCCAGATAGGGAGTTTCCCAAGAGGGGTAGCGTATAATGGACGGCATTATTTAGTTGGCGTGTCTGAGCTTTCATCAAGAGAGAAAAGAAATGAAACGAATGGCTACATAAGGATTTACGATAAAGACTGGCTTCATATGTATGATATTATTTTACCTGAAGAAGGTATGGTATTAGATATATTACCTTTGAAAAATAAAGTTCTAAATATAAAGAGCAACTCAATATTACAAACTATTGAGTCAGTTAAATTGGATGTTAGGTATCTTGGCTCCGAGCAGGCTGATTTTTGGCTGAACAATAGTGAGTGGTCTGAGCCCGAGGAATACCGTTGGACTATTTCTAAAAAAAGTACTGTGAATATTGCTTATAATCATTATCATAAATTCATGGAAATTCATGGTTATAATGAACACTATATTAATGAAGATATTTTTTTTTCTATTAATGATGAATTTGTTGGTAAATATAAGCTAGAAAAAAAAGGTAAGTTTGATGTACTTATTAAGTTACCTAAAAATTTGTGTAATATAAATTTAAAATTAATCATATCAGTTCCATATTTAGTTTTATATAGTAATAAATCAAAAAATCCAGAACGAAATTTGGGTATTGCAATTAAAAGTATTAAATATATTAAGTAAAGAGATATAAATAAATGAAAACAGCAGTAATAACAGGAATTACAGGACAGGATGCAGCCTATCTTGCCGAACTATTATTAGAAAAAGGTTATAAAGTTTATGGTACTTACCGTCGTACAAGTACGGTAAATTTATGGCGTATTGAAGAGTTAGGTATTGAAAAGCATCCTAATCTTGAATTACTTGAGTATGATTTAACCGATCTCTCTGCAAGTATTCGTTTGCTCCAGCATACTAAACCTGATGAAGTTTATAACTTAGCGGCACAGAGTTTTGTGGGGGTATCTTTTGCTCAACCAATCACTACCGCAGAAATAACAGGCATTGGTCCCGTTAATTTACTTGAATCTATACGTATAGTTAATTCAAAAATTAAATTTTATCAAGCATCAACGTCTGAAATGTTTGGTAAAGTGCAAGAAATACCTCAAAAGGAAAGTACCCCTTTTTATCCTCGTAGCCCATATGGTGTAGCTAAGTTATACGCGCATTGGATGGTGATTAACTATCGTGAATCTTATGATATGTTTGCCACAAGTGGTATTTTGTTTAATCATGAATCACCACTTCGTGGACAAGAGTTTGTTACGCGTAAAATAACTGATTCGGTTGCCAAAATAAAACTAGGTAAATTAGATGTGCTTGAATTAGGTAATATGGATGCAAAACGTGATTGGGGCTTTGCTAAAGATTATGTTGAAGGCATGTGGCGTATATTGCAAGCCGATGTTGCTGATACTTATGTGCTAGCGACTAACCGCACCGAAACAGTACGAGATTTTGTTACCATGGCATTTAAAGCGGCTGATATACAGCTTGAATGGCAAGGAAGTAATGAACAGGAAGTTGCGGTAGATGCAACAACGGGTAAAACGCTAGTACGAGTTAACTCTAAATTTTATCGCCCTGCCGAAGTTGAATTGCTCATTGGTGACCCAAGTAAAGCAAAAGAGCAATTAGGCTGGGAGCCTAAAACAACACTTGAAGAATTATGCGCCATGATGGTTGAAGCAGATCTTCGTCGTAACGAACACGGTTTTTCATTTTAAACATGAAAACTATTTTGCTCACAGGTGCGTCAGGTTTTACCGGACAGCACTTAATCAAGCATGCTAATTCCCTTGGCTATAATATTGTTGCCTTATGCCATAAAGAAAAAGAGTATGTTAAGGGTTGTTCAGAGATTATCGTTGCTGATTTAGGTGATAAACCAACTTTAAAAAGAGAATTAGCAAGAATAAAGCCTGATTTTGTAATTCATCTAGCTGCTATTTCATTTGTTGCTCACGGTAATGTAAAAGATATTTACAGCACTAACTTAATTGGCACTGTAAATTTGTTGGATTGTTTAATTGAGCTTTCGTTTCCGATTCAAAAAGTATTAATTGCTAGCAGTGGTAATGTGTATGGAAATAATAGCCAATTGCCTATTTCAGAAAACATGTTACCTTCACCCGTAAATGATTACGCGGTATCTAAATATGCTATGGAATTAGCGGTACAACTTAGGTTTAGTGA
>Ga0316202_10001302_pt1 | contig 19925 bp, 20 predicted proteins | sample 3monrhotite_MG_FD_204934 | JGI IMG/M metagenome (GOLD analysis project Ga0316202, IMG submission 204934) | Microbial mat bacterial communities from mineral coupon in-situ incubated in ocean water Damariscotta River, Maine, United States -... | ecosystem: Environmental > Aquatic > Marine >... | reverse complement strand
ATAGTAACGAACAAAAATTAAAAATTAGAAAAGCAATTACCATTATTTATATTATTGCGTTACCTATTGCTTTTGGTTGGACGATAATTGCAGAACCTTTTACCCAAGTAGTACTTGGCGATAAATGGTTACCTTACATTCCAACGTTAGCGGTATTAGGTTTTTTAGTGATCACCTTTGCTGTAGGTAACTTCATCAGCCAGGTAATGACGGCAACAGGCAAAGTTAGAGCATTATTTTATTACGACTTATTTACTTTGGCTCTTTCATTAATCATGCTGTTGTCAGTTTCATCACTAGTACATAGTATTGAAACATTAGCATTAACCAGAGTACTAATAGGTTTAACAATTTTGTTAATCGGTTTCTTGTGGCTACATTTTTATAAAATAATATCAATACAAAAAATTATAAAACCTGCATTTTATCCCTTATTTATTTCTACTTTACTTGTATATTGTGTTGAACGCCTATTTGCTTTTATTCATAACCCAATAATATTTTTGCTTATAACAATAGTTACCAGTGTACTTTTTTACTTAAGCGCTATTTTAGTTGGTTGTAAATATAATTTATTAGGTAAAATAGAATCTAAATTTGTGCTCGATTTATTCAGACAAAATGGTAAAACAATTTATATTCGTTTATGCCACTCCAAAAAACATATATAACAAGACAAGTCGGCTTTGTTGCTGATAAAAATATTCGTCGCACAGAAGTACGACCAACACAGAGTAAAAATTAAAAATAATGAATGGAATAATAAAAATTAAAGACAAAACCGCCTTAGTTTTTGGTGAAGACACACGTAGCTTTTTAACTGTTATTCGTTCATTAGCCAAAGCCGGTATGCTAGTTGATGTTGTATGCTTCGACAATACTTCTCCGGCATTAACATCTAAGTATATAAATAAAGCGTATTTGTTAAACCATCGTTCGATGGATATTAATGAATGGACAAGCCAAGTTGAAAACATTTTAATTAATAATCAATACAATATTGTAATACCATGTGATGAACGTTCTCTATTTCCTTTAATGGATATAAAAATAAAATCATCTATTAATACTATTTTTGCCGTGCCCGAAAAAAACATATTGGCTCCTTTATTTGATAAAACTGAAACGCGAAAAACGGCTGAAATTTGTGATATTCCGGTAGCAAAAGGAGAGCATCTTTCATTAAGTCAAATTAACTTTGAAGAGCTAAGTAGCCGATTTGGTCTGCCATTAGTATTAAAGCCAACGCAATCTTATGCCGAAGAAGCATTAAATAAAAGACAAACAGTAAAAATTGCGCACAACGAAGATGATTTGATTGAATTTAAACAACAAACTGATAAATGCTTAGTTGAGTCTTATTTTAATGGTTATGGCATTGGTGTTTCAATTTTAGCCGATAAAGGTGATGTAAAAGCCGCTTTTGCGCATGCTCGAGTGGCCGAACCAGAAACAGGCGGAGGTAGCTCCTACCGCAAAGCCATTCCATTAGATCCAACCATGTTATACGCCTGTCAAAAGTATTGTTTACACCTAAATTATACGGGGGTAGCGATGTTTGAATTTAAATATAATCCTGAAGATAAAGATTGGATCCTCATTGAAATTAACGCGAGATTTTGGGGCTCTTTGCCACTAGCTGTTTTTGCTGGTGTTGATTTTCCTGCAATGTATGCCGCTACATTATTAGGTGTAAAAATTCCTGACAAATTAACCTATAACCATAAAGCGTATGCCCGTAGCTTTACTGCCGATATTTATGCAATAAAAGAAGAATTTGATTACACCCGTGCCCGCAAAGGCATTTTAAAAGCATTTTTGCATTTAACTAAGAGAATGTTCAGTTTTACCCGTTTATGCACAGGAAACGACAGTATTGACTCTTTTGATTGGCAAGACAAAAAGCCCTTTAAAGCTGAAATAGTTGCCTTATTTAAAGATAAAATAACAGGTTTGCCTTTTATAAAGCAAAATTTGCAAAAACAAAGAATTGAAAGTTTTACAAAAAAAATAAAATCAGCCACCGCAAAGAATGAAGCGATTACAGAAGTGTTGTTTGTTTGTTATGGCAATATTATGCGCAGCCCATTTGCAGAGCATTTATTTAAGAAAAAAATAACACAAACAACACTTAGCCAATTAAATGTAGACTCTTTTGGATTTCACCAAATTGAAAATAGAAAATCTAAAAGTGCTTGCATAGAAATGGCTAAAGATTGGCAAATAGATTTAACACAACATCGTTCAAAATGGATTAAACAGCAACGAATAATCAAGAAAAACTCACTTGTTATTATTTTTGATTTAAATAATGAACATATTTTAAAATCTTTTTATCCTGACGTGTTATTTATATCGTTAGCTGATCTTATTCCTGCCAATTCAGGTTTTTATAAAGAAATTGAAGATCCTTACGGAAAATCTACTGATGAACTCAAACAGTGTTACCAACTAATTGATCAGGGTTTAGATAGTTTAATTGAAATTTTAAAATAACCGTTACTCTACAGAAGGAACCCGTGATTCCTGCACTTACCTGTCATTTCCGCGCTTACCTGTCATTCCCGCGAAGGCGGGAATCTATCGCCCGTCATTCCGGCAGGCTTTTAAGCCGGAATCTAAAAAACCAGCAGAGTTATCTGTATAGGAATGTTATTTTTTAAAAATGGCATTCAACTTACTCAGCACTGCGTTACTACCATCGGCCAATTGCTCATAATGCTCAATCATTTCAAGAAGTTTAGGGTTAGATTTATCTTGGTAAAAATCAATATTTCTTTGGATATTTACAAGTAATTTTTCTAACGTATTTTCAATAAATTTATCTCTACTCCCAGTCTGTAAAGAATCATTATTTTTTTTAAACACACTGTTTTCAACAAAGCAAAGTAGATACCGAATATTTCTTTTGCCAGAACCTTCAAGATATAAAATATTTTTATTGATAAGGTCTTTTAAATCCCTTGTTGCAGTGGCAAGCGAGCATTTTGTCATCATCCGGTATTTTTCATTACTAATACCGTTCGTGATAAATCCTTCGGGCCCTGAAGCAAATACTTTTGAAATAGCTTTACGTTGTCTTTCATTAAGTTTGGTTTCTTTATGCTTATCCCAAAACTTAGATTTTTCTAGAATGAAGTCTACTTTGGCAGCTGCTGATATTTGAGCATCATGTACAATATTAACAAACCATTGAATCCAATTTGAAATATCCAAAACCTCATTAGTACCTTGAAGCTGCTCGTAATATTGCTTTCTATTGTTGTTAATAGCTAAAGAAATACTAAACAATGGAGGGTTTTCAAAATCTTGATAAAGTGCATGTTCGGCGATCGCTCTACCAATACGTCCATTGCCATCTTCAAATGGGTGAACAGATACAAACCATAAATGTGCAACAGCCGCTCTAACTGGACCTAATAAAAAACAACCATTTTCATTTAATGGATTTGTGGCATTGTACCAAGTAAAAAATTGATCCATTTCCTGAGTAACTTCTTTTCTTGAAATACCGGGGGCTTTAAAAACAACTTCCACATTTCCATATAAATCATCTTTAATCACATCAACTGTTTCATTTCTATAATCACCTTTCAATATTGATTTTCTAGGGTTATCAACTCCTTGAAGCAATAAATTATGCCAGTAACATAATTTTTCTTTTGATAAGCGTTGATTCAAGCTTTCTCTTACACTTATCAATAGCGCAGCCATCCCCTCTTCTTTTAAAAAAGAAGCTGAACTAGGATCTACCTTTAGGCCAAGAAAGCGAGCCACAGAAGAGCGAACTTCTTCCCGATTAAGGTTTTCACCTTCAATTTCACTAGAATTAATAGCCTCTTCAACCATTAAAAGAATATGAGCTTCTTGTTGAGATGCAATATTCAGCTGTTCTAAACGCCCCTGTAAGCCGTATGCTTTATTTTGAAATTTCCTTACTATATCGTCACAATCACTAGCGTTGTAAATAAATTCTGGCCAATTTTGGTGTTGCCAATTATATTTCATGAGTCAAAAACCTTGTTTTTATAACTCAAAATATAGCAAAAAATGAGTTATAAACAAGCATTTTAAAATCAATATCACAAAGTAACAGTCACAATTTCTAAAGGGGGGATCAATAAATATAGATCCCCGACAAAAATATTCGGGGATGACAAGGTGTAACATTCAGGGTTGACGGGTGGAGTTAGGGGTGACGTACAACAACACAACACAACACAATGCAATCGGCATTCCCTGTCATTCCCGCACTCCCTTGTCATTCCCGCGAAGGCGGGAATCTCACGCCCGTCATTCCGGCAAGCTTTTAAGCCGGAATCCATGCAATCGCTATTGGGTAGGTTTTGGTGCAGAATCTAAACCTCAGCTTTAATTTAAATTACAAACTTTTAGCTGCTAAATACTCAACCATATCTTCATATATGTACGCGATGATAAATATCTTCTACCGATAAAACCATATTGTTTTATTGTAGGCTTTAGTATCTCACTAAAGCAAAATACTAATATTTATAAAAACTAACTTTGCTATATTATCATTATAACGGCAATTAACATTATGTAAACTTGTCTAATGCTTTTGCGTTTCAAATAACCCGACAAAACAGATGATAGCTAACTTTCAATCCAGTAATATTTAGCCGCTATAAAGTAATTAGCGGAATAAATTACAACCTACAAGCTCAATAACAAAATGTAGGTTGAAGCTTGCTTCAAAAAACAATAATAATGATAGATTGCACAACAGTGCAACAATTTGATCAAATAAACACGGAATACGTTAACGCCACATGACTAAAACAAAAATAAAAACAACAAAGTTAGTCATTGTGATCCACACCGAAGAAGAATTTGATTAGAACAAAGGTTTCTACCCGTCTAATACTCAAGTTACCCACGGTAAAGAATTAATCGCTTTTTGTGATAAAACACTTTTTACCTCAAATGAATACAACAGTAGAATTTGCTAGCCATTTTCATTCCAATGATGTACTGGGCTGGGATCGAAAAGGGTGGAATGCAATGCAAAACGCATATTCTTACGAATCTATATAATTTTTAAGCAAGTTTTTCATTCAGAAACTTCGAGGATGCGAGTAGTAAAAAACCTAAGAATACACTTTTATGCACAATACAGTGCGCTAATAACGCACGTTAAGTACTTGCCAGCCAAACACGTCTGTGCAATAATTAAGTTCAACTCTATATTTACACAAATTAATTATGTATAAAAGAGAAATTCTTAAAGAAATTAAATCGCTCGCTAAAGAATTTAGAATTATTACTGTTTTAGGACCAAGGCAAGCAGGAAAAACAACCCTCTGTAAAATAGCCTTTCCTGATTATACGTATGTTTCGCTTGAAGATCCTGATACCCGCTTATATGCAACGGAAGATCCCCGTGGTTTTATTAATCAATACCGCCAAAAAATTATTTTTGATGAAGTGCAACGTGTACCGCAATTGTTGTCTTACATACAAACCATTGTTGATGAAGATAATATTAAAGCACAGTTTATTCTTACGGGAAGTCATCAATTAGAATTAAGTGCAGCTATCGCTCAATCACTTGCAGGTAGAACCGCACGGTTAACTTTATTGCCACTGTCTATGTTTGAGCTTGATCAAAATGATGAATTAAATACCTGCTTACTCGATGGATTTATGCCTGGTAAGCATAAAGACAAAATAAAAACAGCGAGATTCTACCGTTCATACTTTCAAACTTATGTAGAGCGTGATGTAAGGTTGATTATTAATTTAAAAGACACAGCCAAGTTTGAAAAATTTGTGCGTTTATGTGCAGGAAGAATTGGACAATTATTTAACCAAGCATCATTAGCTAATGATGTTGGGGTGTCAGCAAATACAATCAATGACTGGTTATCGGTATTAGAAGCCTCCTTTATTATATATCGATTGCAACCTTACTATGAAAATATAGGCAAACGCCTGATAAAATCATCTAAATTATATTTTATCGATACAGGTTTAGCCGCATGGTTAATGGGTATTGAAACAAGTACTCAAATGCAACGTGATCCATTAAAAGGCAATTTATTTGAAAACTTAATAATAATAGATATCCTCAAGTCAAAACTTAACCAAGGCAAAGATCCTCGTTTATTTTTTTATCGTGACAGCCATGGAAATGAAGTAGATTTAATTATTCAACAAGGAAATAACTTATTGCCTATTGAAATAAAGTCTTCACAAACTTGGCACTCTTCTTTTTTAAAAGGAATTACTTATTTTAAAAACCTTTTAGGGGATAGAGCCGAAAAAGGAGTAGTAATATATGGTGGCGACAGCAATAGAAATAATGAAAATTATACTTTACGTGCTTATAAAAACTTAAAAGAAATGACAAATTAAAATTTGAACGATTAATGAAATAATCGCTTCATTTTACTTTAGGTCGGCAGGCGCTTAATATAAAGGTAAAGCATACAAGTCGCATATTCTCTTTAATCTCAAGCTTTAAAATAACGTATTCCAATACCATCAAGATTAACTTACAATCAATTAACCCTTTAGCTCAAACAAAAACAGTCTCATTACGAATCACCAAGCTAACTTATGACCACACAACAAACAACACACTTACCGCCTAAATTAGCCATTGTAATTCATACCGAAGAAGAGTTTGACTGGAACAAAGGCTTTTACCGCTCTAATACATCAGTTACCCACGGAAAAGAATTAATTAACTTTTGTGACACACTTATCGCACTTGGCGCTAAAATAACCTTTGCACTTGATTATGCCTTTGTAAAAAGTGACGCGGGAATAAGGGTAATAAACCATTTTTTACCTCAAATAAATAACAATGTTGAATTTGCCTGCCATTGTCACCCTTGGGTAAACCCTCCTTTTGCAATAGAGCACCTTAATAAAACAGAAGAAGCACATGACGAAGCACCTGTTAATGAAATTGACTCTTACCCCGGTAATTTAGCAAAAAATGCTGAATACGAAAAAATTAAAACACTCACCGAAGCCATTCAAACAATAACAGGCCAACAACCAACCACCTATTTAGCGGGCAGATACGGCATAGGCAGTAACACAACCAAAATACTAAGCGAACTCGGCTATAAAATAGACCTAAGCATTTCCCCTTTTGTTGATTTTAGCCACCAACAAGGGCCTGACTTTTCTAATCATAACAATAAAACCTTTACTAAAAATGGCATCACTAATATTCCCCATACGTCTGGTTTTGTCAGTTATATTCCTGAATTAAGTCAGTATTTAAACAACAACCCAGTATCATTCAAAAAACTTAATGCTTCACTATTGGGTAAAATACTGTTTAAATTATCGAGCGTTAAAAGACATAGACTATCACCCGAAGGCTTTACATTAACCGAAATGAAAAATGTCACTAAAGCACTGCTACAAACAAAAACAGAAAATTTAATTTTTTCATTCCACTCACCTAGCGTAAAACTAGGGCTCACACCTTATGTAACCGAACAAAGCCTACTTGATGACTTTTACAAAAATACCATTGATTATATAACATGGTATAAAAATGAAATAACCAAAGAAACAAGCTTAGTTTCAGCAATGATTGATAAAATTTAGGAAATAAAATGACAGATGAAAACAATGTGTTTTTTACAGTAGTAATACCAACAAGAAATAGACCTGAACTTTTTCAATTAGCATTAGATTCGGTATTAACACAAAGCTTTAAAAACATTGAAGTAGTCGTTGCTAATGATGGCACTACCGATGAGTTTTTACCTGCCTATAAAGAATTAGAAAAACAATATGGAGACAATGTTCATTGGCGTTATCAAATACGCCGTCCAAATGGGCATGGTCAAAGTTATTCAATGAACACTGGTGCTTACGTTGGAAACGGAAAATATCTATGCTTTCTTGATGACGATGATTACTGGATTGATAGCGAGCATTTACAACGCGCCCATGACTCTATTATAAATTCGACAATCGAAGTAGATGCCTATTACACCAACCAAGACGCCTATTTTTCTGATGGAAGTAAACAACAAGATAATGTATGGGTTGAAGACCTTGCTGACAGAACACAACAATTAACAAAAGATGAACACGGTTCGCTCATTGTTGATGCAGCGTTTTTATTTACGAGTGGCGGCTTTGCCCACTTAAACTGCACTATAGTAAAACGTGAACTTTACTTAGCCATAAAAGGTATGGATGAAAATATTCGTTATGAGTGTGATCGCGATATTTATATTCGAACAGTAGATGCCGCAAACACTATATTATATAACCCCGCTGTTATTTCAAAGCACCATATTCCTGATCCAAAAAAATCTGACAATATGTCGACTTTAGTCAGCAACTTTGAAAAACGCTTATACCAAATTACCGTTTACGAAAAAGCTATATTATTATCAAACAAAGACTGTATTCAACAACACAGTAAAATTGGCTTATCTGATGTTTTTAAACATATTACAGAAGAGTACCTTCGTTTAAAACAAACAAAAAATGCCGCTATTTATGCAAACAAAGCATTAGCACTAAATGCCACGTTAAAATGGTGGCTATATAGTAAATATTTAACTGTTATTGCAACGCTAAAAGACTAGCATGGAACTGTTTCAGCATTTAAAAACGATTATTCGGCACCCCTCAATTTTACGGCCCTATAAGCATATTCTGTTACTTAGCCATATGCGTGCTAACACCAGTTTATTTGGTCATTTACTGGGTAGCAACCCTGAAATTGAAGGCTATTATGAGATGCACATTGGTTATTACAGTTGGAAAAGCTTTATTAGACAAAAGCTTAAATATTTCGCTGAGCATACTCCTAAAAAAAATGCTGTGTATATGTTTGATAAAGTGCTACATAATGAACACCACATAAATACAGATATTCTCACCAATAACGACAAAATTATTATTATGGTTCGTGAACCGCTAGCAACCATAAAAAGTATTCAAAAATTATTCTCTAAAGTTGACCCAACGCATGAATATAATAATGAAGAATATGCTAAAGCGTATTATATCGCACGTCTTGATGAACTAGTTAAATTAGCTAAAGCGTTAAAAGGGCGTTATTACTTTCTTAATGCCGATGACTTAATACAGTCACCCGATAGTGTATTAAAAAGCTTAAGTCAGAACCTTTCTTTAAATAAAGCATTAACTAAAACATATAAAATGTTTAAAAACACAGGAAAAAAAGGAGCTGGCGATAGCTCTAGTAACATGGTAAAAGGTGAAATACAGGCGAAAGAAATTAAGCCCGTTAATTATGCTAATGTTGATGCTGAATTAGGCAAGTTATATCATAGTGCCATTTATAAATTAAAAGATTATGCTATAAATGTTATAAATTAGGGGGTATTTAGCTTAGAACCTTTATAAATCTATATCGTTTTTTGTTACAGATCACAGGAAAGAATAATGAATAACCCTATTTGGTTATATTGGGAAACAATAAAAAACAAACCTGAACCTGCCTATATTACACTTTGTAAATGGTGTTTTTTACATCAGTGGTCTGATGCAAATATTATATTTTTGAATAAAACAAATATCGATGCCTACTTACCCGGCATTAGTAAATTAGTTGAAAAAATTGAAGTTGATGTTACAGGTCGTTTAGATAAATTAAAGCGAAAGCTTATACCCCAAAAATTAAATGAAGCCGTAAAATGTGATGTTTACCGCGCTTTTATTTTAAAAAATTATGGTGGTATTTATTTAGATATATCTGCAATTCCAATGAACCCGATAAAACCATTTTTTAATTTATTAGATTCACATGATTTTTTTGTAACGCAGCGACAAAGCCATCAAAAAGAACATTACCCTGTAGCCTTCTATGGTTGCACTAAAAATAGCCTTATTATAAATGAATATTGCGCTCAAATAATAGCTCGGCTTAAATTAAATAATAACCTGCATTATAATGAATTAGGGCACTTTACCTTAACACCAATAGTAAATAAATATAAGAAAACAGCTCAAGTTTTACCCGAAAAAACAATCATGCCAATTACATTTGAAGAAGCTAAAAAAGCATTGGTTAGTAGTACATTAACATTGACCGAATACGATCTTGTAAACATTCTCTGCTTTAAATTATCAAATCAACCGTTTAAAACAGTTTTGAAAAATTTCGTGCTCGAAGACTTATACTATTCCCCTTTGTTTATAGGTAAACTTTTTAGACATTCTTTACCTGAGACAGTTTTCAAAGCTAGAATGAATCAATTAAAAGGAAATTTCAATGAATAGCTTAGCTGCTTTTGCAAGAGCTTATGATGCTGAAGCGCCCTACATTGATTCATTTATAAACTAGCATATATAGATTGGAATTAAAGTATGCCTATATGAATCATTATAGCCAAATAGACTTGATTAGACATATTAAAGAAATGAAGAAACATAATAACTACGAACTATACGGCCACATGCCACATAGCATATTGGCTGAAATCGCAGATGATACGTTTATTACAACATTACAGCCTGTTTCAGACATAAGAAAAACAAAATAAAAAAGTGGTTTGATATTTAATAATAAAATGAAAAGAAAATTATCCCCTCAATTACTGACTTTAGAAACCTCATTATATGTTGATATTTTGAGATTTTTTGCCGCCCTGATTGTTGTGTTTAGCCATAGTTCAAATAGCACCATAACTGGAGGCTTTCTATGGCAAACAAAAGGATACGCACAAACAGCGGTAATGATTTTTTTTGTATTATCCGGTTATGTAATTGGTTATGTATCGCACACTAAAGAAAAAAAATTAATTGAATATTCAGCTGCAAGAATTGCTCGATTGTATTCCGTAGTGGTGCCCGCAATACTGTTAACCATTATTTGCAACATCATTGGCGAACAGGTTGTCAATTCGGAATATAAAGGTTTATGGGACTTTGATAAAATTGCCGAATATGGTCGGTATATTGCAACTTTTTTTATGATGCAGGATGTTTGGGATATCGATTTCAAACCGGCTAACAACGGCCCCTTTTGGTCTATTTCATTTGAGGCAATATACTATGTAATATTTGCCATTTGCTATTATACAAAACCAATATCAAAAAAATACATTTCTTTATTAATTGTTTGTCTTATTGCAGGGCCAACTATCCTTGTACTATTACCTATTTGGGGGCTAGGATATTTAGCATTTTTAATACATTTAAAGTGTAAGCAGGTTAAGCACTTAACAGCTTACTTATTGTTTATAATAAGCCTAACTTTATTGCTACTTAGTCCAATATTGAGGGATCATTTTTCTTTTGAGTTTAACACAAGAAGCTCTATTATTGGTGACTATATTGATGGAATTGCTTTTTTTATGAACCTGTTAGCCGCACCTTTTATCGCATATAAACTAAAAAGTTTACTTGTGTCGGTAAAAAAACAAATAAGGTACTTGGCAGGTTTAACCTTTGTTTTATATTTATGTCACTTGCCTTTGTTACGATTGCTAGCGGCAATTTCTCCTTTTAGAGAAAACACACATTCTTTTTTACATATTATTTTTGTTTTAGGGGTTACATTCATAGGTATTATTTTAGTTACACCGATTACTGAAAAACTTAAGAAAACCATAAAATTTTCTTTGTAGCGATTTCATAAAAAAAGCAATTAACTTTTACAATTTATAGATATATATTGATATTAAAAGTTACAATATTATAATAGTTCGAAGCTATGTATCATATTCAGGAAGGTTGAAATAATACTTTTTTTATCGTCATCCTGAACTCGTTTCAGTATCTCAAGCGAATAGATCCTGAAATAAATTCAGGATGACGGATTTAATATAAGCACCTGAGTTATTTGCATAGGCATGTATAGTTTAATTTGGTAACATGGTTGTATAGACTGTTCAGGCGCTACTATTTAATTCTAATTTACCATTTGTAGAATGGTCGCACTTTAGCGTAAAAAATTAGTATTTGTTCAGAATACTTTTTATAAAAGATGAGTTGGCTTAGTTAACAAATTTATTCTTGATTTAAATACATAGACATGTCTGGCAAAATGTTAATCACATTTGAAATAAATAAAATTGAACATATATTTAGCCCTTTAAATAAAAACAATTTTTATACAGTATTGAGTGCATGCTTGCCACAGAACTTAAACTATAATTAGAGAAATAAAATGAAAAGAAAAGGAATTATTTTAGCTGGGGGCAGTGGGACGAGATTATACCCACTCACCAAAGTGGTAAGTAAACAACTAATGCCTGTTTATGATAAACCAATGATATATTATCCTCTCGCCACATTAATGCAGGCTGATATCAATGAAGTATTGATTATTTCTACACCAGAAGAAATTGGCCGATTTGAGAATTTGCTAGGTAATGGTGATAATTTTGGTATTAATTTAACTTATGCAACCCAGAAAAGTCCGGAAGGTTTGGCTCAAGCCTTTATTATTGCTGAAGATTTTCTTGATGGTACAGCCGCCGCTTTAGTCTTGGGTGACAACATGTTTTATGGTCATGACTTAGTCAAATCACTAAAAAGTGCAAATAAGCAACCTTCTGGTGGCACTGTATTTGGTTATCATGTTTCAAATCCTCAATCTTATGGTGTGGTTGAATTTGATGCTACGGGAACTGCCGTATCAATTGAAGAAAAACCAACACAGCCTAAATCTAATTATGCGGTACTTGGCTTATACTTTTTCGATGAACGAGTAGTAAACTTTGCCAAAAATGTTAAACCCTCTGCACGCGGCGAATTAGAAATAACAGATATTATTGATCAATACTTAAAACTCGGCGAGTTACAAGTTGAAATAATGGGACGTGGTACCGCTTGGCTTGATACCGGTACGCATGATGATTTGTTAGCTGCAGCACAATTTATTTCAACTATTGATAAGCGACAAGGTTTAAAAATCAACTGCCCTGAAGAAATTGCCTTCCGTAATAATTGGATTACAGCTGAAAAACTAATAGAAATAGCAGAACCCTTAAAAAAGAGTGGCTATGGCGAATATTTACTCAAACTGATTGACCAAAAGATTTTTTAATGCAGATTATTAATACTCAGATAGAAGAAGTAAAAATTATCGAACCAAAAGTTTTTGGTGATGATCGTGGTTTTTTTATGGAAACATACAGAGACTCTTGGTTTAGAGAACATGTTGCTGATGTTGATTTTGTTCAACACAACCATAGTAAATCGAATAAAGACATTTTGCGGGGGCTGCATTACCAGCTAAAACAGCCTCAAGGAAAATTAGTTAGGGTCATTTCAGGTAGCGTGCTCGACGTTGCTGTCGATTTAAGAAAGAGTAGTAAAACATTTGGTCATCACATCACTGTAGAGTTATCAGCCCAGAACAAAAAACAATTGTGGGTTCCTCCTGGTTTTGCTCATGGCTTTTATGTGCTTAGCGACAATACTGAATTTGTCTATCAATGCACCGAGTACTACGCGCCAGAAGACGAGTTTAGCTTGCTATGGAGTGATCCAACCCTAGCCATTGATTGGAAAATAGCAGACAACGATAAGCTATTATTATCCGAAAAAGACAAAAATGGATTGTTATTTAAAGAGACCCCCTACTATGAGTAAAGTTATTATTGTTACTGGCGGTGCTGGATTTATTGGTTCCGCATTAATTCGATTTTTAATTAATGAAACTAATCACACGGTTGTCAACTTTGATAAATTAACCTATGCCGGAAACTTGGATTCTTTGACATCTATTGAAAACAGTGAACGCTATCATTTTGTATTAGGCGACATTTGTGATGCAGAATCTGTTCAAAAAACATTTGAGCAATACCAACCTGACTACATAATGCATTTAGCTGCGGAATCTCACGTTGACCGTTCTATTGATGGTCCCAAGGAATTTATTGAAACAAACATAATGGGTACTTATGTTTTATTAGAAGCCGCAAGAAACTATATTACTAGTCTTAATGAATCAAAAAAAACTCAATTTAGATTTCATCATATTTCAACCGACGAAGTTTATGGAGATTTAGATGAAACAGGCTTTTTTACAGAAGAAACGTCTTACAACCCAAGTTCACCCTATTCAGCCAGCAAAGCCAGTTCAGATCATCTTGTAAGAGCTTGGCAACGTACATTTAACTTGCCTGTACTTGTCACTAACTGTTCAAATAATTATGGCTCTTTTCACTTCCCAGAAAAACTTATCCCCCTTGTTATTTTAAATGCCCTAGAAGGTAAGCCATTGCCTATTTATGGAAATGGCACACAAATTAGAGATTGGTTATTTGTAGAAGACCACGCGCGGGCTTTATATAAAGTAGTTAGTGAAGGAGCTGTCGGAGAAACTTACAATATAGGTGGCTTTAATGAGAAGAAAAATATAGATGTTGTAAAAACCATTTGTCAGTTACTTAACGAAAAAATTACTGATAAGCCAAAAGGTATTAATGATTTTAATGAACTCATTACTTACGTTAAAGATAGACCAGGGCATGACGTTCGTTATGCCATTGATGCGTCTAAAATTGAACGTGAATTAGGTTGGCATCCTCAAGAAACATTTGAATCAGGCATAAACAAAACCGTTGATTGGTATTTGGCAAATATGGAATGGTGTAAACGTGTTCAAGATGGCTCTTATCAACGCGAAAGACTTGGTGGGTAATGAACTTGGAAACAACAAGTATAAACGTAATCATTATTGGGAAAAGTGGCCAATTGGCAAAAGAGTTAATTGACACACTTCCAGATAATATTAATGCCTTTACGCTTGGGAGAAAGGATATCGACCTTTCTTCCAAAGTTGATATTGAAGATAAAATTACAAAACATAACGCTACGTTAGTGATTAATGCTGCAGCCTATACTGCGGTAGACAATGCAGAAGACCAACAAAAAGCGGCATTTGAACTAAATGAGCAGGCTGTGATAAAGATTGCAACCACCTGTAGTAAGCTAAATGTAAAACTTATTCACGTATCAACTGATTTTGTGTTTGATGGTCAGGAAAAAATACCCTATCAACCAATTAGTTTAACTAATCCTATTAATGTTTATGGGGAATCAAAATTAGCGGGTGAATTAGCCATTTTAAATTATGCACCAAATGTTGCTACCATCGTTCGAACATCTTGGCTATATTCCACACACGGAAACAACTTTGTTAAGACCATGTTAAAATTCATGAAAGATAAAGACAGCCTTAATGTTGTTAGTGACCAATATGGCTCTCCAACATGGGCAAAAGGTTTAGCAGAATTTATTTGGGCACTTACGGTGTTAAACACTTATCAACCAATTTATCACTGGTGTGATGCTGGAGTGACCACTTGGCACCATTTTGCTGAAACGATTCAAAAAACAGCTTTTAAAATGGGATTGTTAACAAATGATACTGAAATAAATGCTATTCCAGCAATTGAATACCCCACTAAGGCAAAAAGACCTGTCTATAGCGCTTTAAACTGTAGTGGTTCGACCCAAATAAAAGCACAGAATAAATGGCAAGACAACTTAGAATTCATGCTAAATATTTTAGCTCAATGATAAAAAAGAATAACTAAAGGCATGCTAATGTTACCAATACGCGTTAAACAGTTTCCTAATTTTTTAAAAGAATTAGTTATAAGAAATAAAATATTAGCTTCAACGCCAGCCAAAAAACGTGTTTTTCACTTATGTTATTTCAGCTGTCATTCTTATTTCCCATATTTGTACTGCGCATTACACAGTATGAAAAAGTATCTTAAAAATATAGATTTCAAAATTTATATTTTTAATGATGCCGAGATGCCAATATCTGATGAACAGTTTGCAACCATAAAAGCATTAATTCCTGGCTCAGAGTTAATCCTTTGGCCTAAAAGCATGGGATGGGGCGCAGAGCAAATTTCAAACATATGGAATGCATATGAACATGCAGCTAAAAATGCCAATGAAAATGACATAATAGCGCGCATAGATTCAGATGTTTTCTTTTTCAATGACCGTATATTTCAAATGATTATGCGTTCAGACGCAGATTTAATTGGTGACGGACATTTTGTCGACTTTAAATTTACGCAGGGTGGCTGTTACTTCTTCAAAACGTCAGCTATTAACCAAATAAATACCATGATAAAAGATCAAAGCATGGAGAAACTCACCCAAGAAATTGATATTGTTGTTGAAGACATTGCCGCGCATCATTTTGCCAAAAAATTAAACTTAAAAATTTGGCTTACATGGTTTATGGTTTTTCCTCAAGAGATTATCAACAGTGGTGGATTAGGTAATTGGTTAAAATGGAAATTTAGCTGCGCACATTTTGTAATGAAAAACAAAGACAAAATGCTAGAAACCTACACAAAGCATATTCTTTTAGAAGAAGAAAACAGTGCATTTTTAAAAATATTAAAAACTCAATAAAATTTAGTTGTTGAATGCAATATTAACAACAACCAAGGGCATTTATGTATAATACAATGGATATGCAATTAATTAAGTTTCAAAGTCATGGTGATGATAGAGGTTCATTAGTAGCTATTGAACATGGCAAAGAAATTCCGTTCGATGTAAAAAGAATATATTACCTATACGACACAAAAACGGATGTCGCTAGAGGCTTTCATGCACATAGAAAGTTAAAACAGATATTAATTGCGGTAAATGGCTCTTGTACAATAATTTTAGATGATGGCAAGGAACGTAAATCTGTTGAGTTAACTAATCCAGATGAAGGCTTATTTATTGATGCCTTTGTGTGGCGAGAAATGCATTCATTTTCTAAAGATTGTACATTATTAGTACTAGCCGATTCTCATTATGATGAATCTGATTATATTAGAAATTATGATGACTTTCTAACAATGGCCCAAAAATGATACACCCCTTATCTGATGTAAAAAGTGAACAAATTGGCGATGATACAAATATTTGGCAATTTTCCGTAGTTGCTGCAGGTGCCAGCATTGGAGCTAATTGCAATGTATGCTCTCATTGCTTTATTGAAGGCGGAGCTATTATTGGCAATAACGTAACAATCAAAAATGGTGTCTTTGTTTGGGACGGAGTACTGATAGAAGATGATGTTTTTATTGGCCCAAATGTTACCTTTACCAATGATAATAAGCCAAAATCAAAAAATACAAATTTTAAACTAGAAACTACCACAATAAAAAAAGGGGCTTCAATTGGCGCTAATGCAACTATTTTACCAGGCCTTGTTATTGGTGAAAACGCAATGGTAGGAGCGGGTTCAGTGGTCACTAAAAATGTATTGCCCAATACTATTGTTAAAGGTAATCCCGCTAAATAAACGGAAAATTATTTTCCAATAGAGATTCATATAATGATCCCCTTTTTAGACTTAAAAAAAGTTAATCAACAATACTCTAACGAACTAAAAGAAGCCGCTAACAGAGTAATTGATTCTGGCTGGTATATCTTAGGAAAAGAGGTTGAAGTTTTTGAATCAGAATTTGCAGCCTACTGTACAACAAAACATTGTATAGGTGTTGCTAATGGACTTGATGCGCTGAACCTAATTTTTAGAGCGTATAAAGAGCTTGGTATAATGAAAGCGGGTGATGAAGTTATTGTGCCAGCAAATACTTATATAGCCTCTATATTAGCTATCTCTGAAAACGATTTAGTCCCTGTATTGGTAGAGCCAAACCCAACGACCTATAATTTAGATGCAAGCCTAGTAGCAAAGCATATCACTAACAAAACACGTGCTATTCTCAGCGTGCACCTTTATGGATTAGTGTCAGGTATTAGTGAACTGCAAACACTCGCTAATCAACATAATTTAAAACTAGTAGAAGACTGTGCTCAAGCGCATGGTGCCATTTACCAAGGTGAAAAAGTTGGCTGTTTAGGTGACGCCGCAGGCTTTAGTTTTTACCCCGGTAAAAATTTAGGTGCCCTAGGTGATGGTGGTGCGGTTACTACCTCAAATGATGAGCTTAGCGAGACGATAAGAGCATTAAGAAATTACGGCTCAGAAGCAAAATATGTAAATAAATACCAAGGACTAAATAGCCGCCTTGATGAAATTCAAGCCGCTTTTTTAAAAGTAAAACTTAACTATTTAGATACTGAATTAGCTGCTAGGCGACAAGTGGCTAACCATTACTTAGCTAACATTAATAACGATGCTATATCCTTACCTATTATTGATAACCAAGAATCACATGTTTGGCACTTATTCGTCATTCAATGCAAACAAAGAGAAAAGCTTCAACAATATTTAACTGAACATGGCATACAGTCTTCAATTCATTACCCTATTCCTCCACACAAACAAGCCGCTTACAAAGGTATGTTTGAAGAAAGTTATCCTGTTACTGAACTAATTCATGAACAGATTATTTCTTTGCCACTTTCATCGGTAATTTCAGTTGATGAAATCAAACAAGTTGTTGAGCTCATCAATAAATTCGGGCTATAGAGGTAATAATGAAACAAGATCTCATCACAGTTATTATTCCTGTTTATAACCATGAAAACTATGTTAAAGAGACGATAAAAAGTATAATTCAACAATCTTATGAAAATGTTGAGTTAATTGTAATTAACGACGGCTCTAGTGATAGTTCTAATGAGAGCATCAAAGATATTGCTCAAGAGTGTGAACAAAGGTTTACTAAATTCACGCATATTGATAAGAAAAATGAAGGTATCATAAAAACATTAAATATAGGTATCAAGAAAGCTAAAGGTAAATACCTATATATTATTGCCTCCGATGATATCGCCGAACATAATGCATTAACAGTACTACATGAATTTCTATCGGTTAATCCTAAATATGGTTTAGCCGTAGGCGGAAATACATTAATGGATGATAAGGGGGCAAGATGTTATTGGGATATGAATTCTGACATTGTATACTCTGAGGAAAGTGCCGATTATATATCATTTGATGACTTTTTAAGAAAATCAAGACCCACACTAGACTTTTTATCTGATGATTTTGGTACCTATGAAAACATACTCATAGGAAACCATATCCCTAACGGCTATTTATTAGATAAAAGTACCGTTGATGACTTTCAAGGCTACTCTGTAGAGTCTCCACTTGAAGATTTGTATTTAATGTTACAAATAGCGAAAAGAAAAAAGCTAAAGTTTCTAGAACAACCCCTATTTCGTTACCGCTGGCATGCTAATAACAGCATTAAAAATACAGTAAAGATTGGTCAAGTTCTACATCAAACTATTTTACAAGAACGAAATTATTGCTTAACAAATGGTTATTCTTCAATCTGGTTCAAAAGAGCCTATTTACCTGGTCTTCAATACAGATTTAAAAAACTAAAATCTATGTTCGTAAGTCAAAAGGTTAATAAGTGAGTCTTCAAAAAAAAGTACTGAATGGATCTCTATGGTCACTAGCAATCTCTTGGTTTAATCGAACCATTGGTTTAATAAGCACCATTATTTTACTTCGAATACTTGAGCCAGCTGACTTTGGACTCGTCGCACTAGCAACTATGGTTATGCTATTGTTCATGTCACTATGTGAATTAGGTATTCGCGAGTATATAATCAAAACTGCTGATATTAGTGATGACATGGTAAACAGTGCTTGGACACTACAAATTGTCATAAATATAATTATTTCTCTCATGTTATTAATGACCGCCCCCTTTGTCGCTGTTCTACTTGAAAATGACAAACTAACAGACATTCTCCGTGTTATTGCATTCATTCCAAGTATTGCCGCACTAAATAATCCTGGTGGCACTTTATTAAACAAAAAAATGGAATATGCTAAGACTTCTAAAATATCAATTGTAGCTAAATTGATAACCGCGCCATTAACTGTTTATATTGCAATTGTACATGAATCCTATTGGGCATTAATTTGGGGAAATGTTGCCAGTATCACTTTAACCTTTATATTTAGTTATATTTTTGTAAGCTATCGCCCAAGATTAAGATTTAGTGATTTTAAAATAATTTTTTCCGAAACG
>Ga0316202_10001300_pt1 | contig 19935 bp, 16 predicted proteins | sample 3monrhotite_MG_FD_204934 | JGI IMG/M metagenome (GOLD analysis project Ga0316202, IMG submission 204934) | Microbial mat bacterial communities from mineral coupon in-situ incubated in ocean water Damariscotta River, Maine, United States -... | ecosystem: Environmental > Aquatic > Marine >... | reverse complement strand
ACCTTGATTCGTAAAAAGAAAATCACGGTCGAAATGGCGACCTCGTTGATGAATGATTTGGTCTATACGCGCGGTGCGGTTTGGCATCTTGCCGATGTGGCGAAGGCGTTGTTTGGGGCCAGGGATGCCTCGTCAAAAGAAGCACAGGAAATGCTTTCTTTGACCGAACAAGACGTGAATGAAATGCACGAGAGCAAAGAGGGGGGAGCATGAAAACCAGCAAAATTATCAAGTATCTTAAAAAAGCCCTGAACAAGGGGGACGCCCAAAAGAAGGACGCGCTTAGAGACATCCTCGACAAAATGAAAAAGAAAGAACGTAAGCTTAAAAGTCGGCTTGAAAAAAGCACTGACAAAGCTGAACGCGCTACCCTTTTGGAAAAGCTTAAAGTTAACCAAGCCCACCGCAAAAAAGGCGTCGAGGCGTTGCGTAAACTTAGCGGGAAGACGTGACGGCTTGCTGTATGTAATCTGCTAACGCTTGCTGTTGGTCCGCGTTTAGGCGAAGCCCCAATTTGCTGCGCCGCCACAAAACGTCTTCGGCGGTGCGCGCCCATTCTTGATCGATCATATAGTCGACCTCGCGCGCGGTAAGGCCCGCCCCAAAATGTATCCCCAGCTCAGCCATGGTCTCGGCCCCGTTTAAAATCACAGGCGTTAAATCGCCGTGCCGATTGGCTAAGCCATGCAGAACCACGTCGTCTATGCCGCCGTACATGTGGTGAAATTGGTCGAACAACGCTTCGCCAAGGCCACCACCCGGCAACACCGCTTTGGCTGTCCATGGGGTGCTCATGTGCGGAAAATAAGGGCTGAGGCGTTTCAGTACCTTTTCGGATAGTTGACGGTACGTGGTTAGTTTGCCGCCAAAGATAGACAACAGCGGCCCTTCGCCACGGACGCCATCCAAATCCAAAACATATTCCCGCGTCACATGAGAGGCTTTCGCGGCCTCATCATCAAACAAGGGGCGTACCCCGGCAAATGACCATACCGCGTCTTTGGCGGTGATGGATTTTTTGAAGTAGTCGTTCACGGTTTGGCACAGATAGGTGGTTTCTTCAGCAGAACTATCCAGACGCTCATCACTGTTCGGCGGAGCATCCAGCATCACCTCGGTGGTGCCAATCAGGGTGAAGTCCTTGTGGTAGGGGATAACAAAGACAATCCGCCCATCGTCATTTTGCAAAATGTAGGCGTGATTACCTGGGTATAATTGATCCACCACGATGTGACTGCCCTTGACCAGTCGCAGCTGTTTGCCTTGAGCATTTCCCTGACAGTTTTTCAAGGCATCCAAGGTCCAAGGCCCCGCTGCATTGACGATGGCTTTGGCGCGGATGGACTGGGACACATTGCTGGCTTTATCCAACAGCGTGACATCCCAAGCCCCGTCGCGCCGTTCGGCCTTTGTGACTTGGGTGTGGGTGTAAATGTGTGCGCCATGATCCGCCGCCGCACGGGCATTCGCGACCACCAACCGGGAATCATCGACCCAACAATCGGAATAGATAAATCCAGCATCGACCGTATCGTTGAGCGCTTCGCCTTCTATGTCTGTTTTTAAATTAAGCCGATGACTGCGGGCCAGTCTGGGGTCGAACTTAGTCAGATGATCATAAAGAAACAGTCCCATCGAAAGCATCCATGCCGGACGCATAGACGGGTGGTGGGGCAAGACGAACCGCATCGGATGCACCAAATGAGGGGCTTTGTCGAGCAAGGTGCTGCGTTCGGACAAAGCTTCCCGCACCAGCCTAAATTCATAATGTTCTAGGTAACGCAGACCGCCGTGGATCAGCTTGGAACTGGCCGATGACGTGGCGCTGGCCAGATCATTTTGTTCGCACAAAACCACCTTCAAACCGCGTCCCGCCGCATCGCAAGCCACGCCGACCCCATTGATCCCGCCACCGATGACCAACAGGTCTGTGTCTTGGGGTTTGTGGTTCATGGCTGGAGTCGATCCGGAAAATCCGTAAACACGGCATCAACACCCATGGCGAACAAGGTCTGGGCAAGCTCGGGGTCGTTGACGGTATACACATGCAAACGGTGACCCGAGGCATGAATGGCGTCGGTCAGCTCAGGCGTGACAAAGGCATGATAGCAATGCAGGCTTGAACACTGATGACGGTCCAAACGCTGTTTCCAGTTTTCAGGGATCGCATAGACGATCAGGCCTAAGGTCACGTCGGGCATCAATTCGTGAAACACGTCTAATGCCAATGGGTTCATGGAGGATACCAGCAATCGTGCACCTTGGGGCCAAACCTCTTTAAGCGTGGCCGCCACCGCCCGCGCGGTGGGTTCTTCCCAACCCAAGGTGGGTTTGATTTCTAAGTTCAGCGCGATGTCATGGGACGTGACTAAGGCCAGGGCATCACGGAGTAGGGGGATGCGTTCGCCCTTAAATTTTGGATCGAACCAAGATCCCGCATCTAGCTTGGCAATGTCATCAAAGGACTTTAAAATCACTGGTCCTTCACCGTCAGAGCACCGATCGACGTTAAAATCATGCATCACCAAAGCCTGCCCGTCACGGCTGACGGTGGCATCGAATTCGACGGCTTTCACACCCAATTCAATGGCGCGGGCCAGCGAAGCCAAGGTGTTTTCAGGCGCACGGCCCGAAGCGCCTCGGTGGGCGATAATCTTTGGCATAAAGGCAGGATGGTTGTAGGGCATCGTTTAAGCCTTATCTCGTTGCACAAAGACACTGAGCAGCGCCAATCCCCCCGACACTGTCATCAATAACAACGACAAGGCGTTGAGTTCGGGTGTCGAGCCTTCGCGCAATTTTCCATACATGGCGATGGTCAGCGGTTGGTCGGACCCCGCCAACATCAGGGTGGTGTTGAAATTTTCAAACGACATCAAAAAGGATACGATCGCGGCGCCGATCAAGGCTGGTTTAAGATACGGGATGGTAATGGTCCAGACGGCTTCCAGTTTCGAAGCCCCCAGGCTTTGCGCGGCTTCTTCTAAGGCGGTGTCGAATTTTCGCAGGCGCGCGGCAATAATCAAGGTGGTGATGGTGGCAATGAACGAAAATTGACCCATCACAACCAAAAACGTGCTGGGCCGTAAAAAGTCTAAGTCCAAACCGACGTTAGCTTCCAGCCACGAGGCAATGGTGCTGGAAAACAGCAAAATAGAAATGCCGAGAATTACCCCCGGAATGACAAGGGGCAACAACATCAACATATACAGGACGTTCTTGAACGGAAAGGTGCGACGTTCGAACAAAAAGGCATTGGTGAGGCCAACGCTGACCGACAACAGCGTCACCCAACAGGCAATGTAAAAAGACGTCCAGATGCTGCCCATCAGTCGCTTGTCATGAAACAATCCCAATCTTGGTTCGGTATCGTTAAAGAACCAGTCAAAGGTAAAGCCACCCCACGGCAACGACGGAAACATGGAATCATTGAACGCAAACACCGCCACAACGATCAACGGCATCACCAGATAAACAAAGAACAACACGATGTAGGCACCATAAACGGCGCGAAACCCAAGCGGCTGAGGAATGGAAGGAATCATCGTTTGCCCCTATCCCATGGTTTCAGATAAGGACTGGCGCGATAGCTTTAACCCAGACCAGACAATGAACGACGACAACGCCAACAACAAAAAGCCAAATGCGGCCCCAAGTTCCCAGTTAAAGCGCGTGATGAATTGGGTGTAGATCATTTCGGTGAACCACAAACTGTTTTTGCCGCCCAACAAGACGGGCGTTAAATAGTTACCCAGCGTGAGCATGAACACCACGATGCAGCCCGACACGATGCCCGGCATGGCATGGGGGATGATGATTTTGCGCAGCACCGTAAAGGCATTGCCACCCAGGTCGTAACCCGCTTCGACCAGGCTGTCGTCCAGGCTATCTAGGGTGCTGACCAACGGCACCACCATGAACAGCATCGAGGTGTAGACCAGCCCGACCATGACCGTGGCATCGTTGTACAACATCTCAACCGGGCCAGACGCGATGCCCATCCATTGCAGCACGCCTGAAAACACACCACTTTCACGCAGCAAGATCATCCAGCCAAAGGTGCGCACCAATTCGCTAACCCAAAACGGCACCAGACACAGCAAGAACAAAAAGTTTTTAAGCCGTCCGCGCAACATTTTGGCGATGTAATAAGACACCGGAAAACCGATCAACAACGTCAAGGTGGTTGCCATAATGGACATCACAGCGGTGCGGGTAAAGGTGCGCCAATACAAAGGTTCAGTAAAAAACTGAGCGTAATTTGCGGTGCTGTATTCATAAACCCTGGGGGCGACTTTTTCGTGCAGCGAGATCAAAAACATATCTATGTGCGGCAATATAATCAGAACAAACAACCACAAGCCCAACGGTGCCAGCAACAGCAACAGACTCAGGCGCGAGGCACTTTGCATGTTCATGGGGCGATCTCCAAGTCATCATCAGCCATCGCGACAAAGGCTTTGGCCTGAGCCATGCCCCAGCCTAAGTGAACTTCTTGACCTTGGGCTAAGTGTGAAAACTCACCCGTTTGCGGCAAGGCGACGTCTAATTCGCCACCCGTTTGACGGTCCCGGATAAGGGCGCGACTGTTGGCCCCATTGAACAGAACGCTGACCAAGTCGCCCGTGATGGAATTATCCATGCCGGCAATGCGTTCGCCGTCGGTCGCAATCACCACCGATTCAGGGCGCACGAAAATGTTGACCTCGGCCCCTTTGGTAAGGGGCGTAGAGCCAGCGGCGGTCGCCAACAAAGAAACGCCATCGTTGGACGTGACTTTGATGCCCGTCTTGTCGATATCTTCAACGCGCCCATGCCAACGGTTGGTGTCACCAACGAACCCCGCAACAAAGGCGGTGTCGGGCTGGTAATACAAGTCTTGGGGGGTGCCAATTTGTTCAAACTTGCCTTTGTTCATCACCGCAACGTGGTTGGACATGACCAAGGCTTCGGATTGATCGTGGGTGATGTAGACAAAGGTGGTGCCGAACTTGTCTTGCATTTTTTTCAGCTCGACCTTCATGTGTTCGCGCAATTTTAGGTCCAAGGCACCAAGCGGTTCATCCAATAACAATGCGGTTGGTTCCAACACCAAACAGCGCGCAATGGCGACTCGTTGCTGTTGCCCACCAGACAATTGTTTAATGCTTTTGTCGCCAGATGTGGGGAGATCAATGCGATCCAACGCGGACTTAACTTTGTCGGCAATATCAGTTTTGCCCAAGCCTTTGCGCACCAGCCCATAGGCGATGTTTTCGGCCACCGTCATCATGGGGAATAGGGCTAAATGTTGGAACACCATATTCACGGGGCGTTTGTTGGGTGGCATATCCACCACAGACGCGCCTTTGATTAAAATATCGCCAGAGGTCGGGCGATCAAACCCAGCCATCATACGCAATATGGTCGTTTTACCGCACCCAGAAGGGCCAAGGATGGAAAAGAAATCGCCTTCAGGCACACCAAACGATACATCGTCAACGGCTAGAAATTGGCCATAGCTGCGCACCAGATTGCGGCATTCAAGGTCGAAGTTTGTGGGCTCATCCGATGTGTCGGTCATAGCGTTGTTCACCCGTGAGCAGTTAAATTCAATTTAGATGATTTGGGGCACAAAAGGAAATCCTCCTGTGCCCCAAATTCATAAGCCTGGTTAGACTATTTGGCGGCTTGGACGCGATCCATAACCTTGCCTTCCATATCTTCAAGACCAGCAGGGACCGGTGGGTACCATTTGATGTTGTCGATGGCAGCGGCTGGGAAGGATTCTTGGAACAGCCTCTTTTTGCCTTCTTCGACATTCACATCACCGTTTTTGGCGGCGGTGAAGTTGCCCGCAGCGCTGGCAATCATGCTGGCGATTTCTGGACGCATGACGAAGTTGATCCATTTATACGCAGCCGCTTCGGCTTTGGTTTTCTTTGGCAAAGCAAAGGTATCGATCCAGCCCAAAGCTCCGGACGTGGGCGCAAGAGTCTTCACGTTTGGCATTTCGGCATTGATTTTCCAACCCGAACCATCCCAAGCCATCGCCGCGATGACTTCACCGGAACGTACCAAGTTGATCAGCGCATCACTTCCAGACCAGTAAACTTTCACGTTCGATTTGCAATCGATTAGTTTGGCTTCGACCTTATCAAGAATTTTCTGATAGGCGGCCTTGTCGCCATAGGCTGCAAATGGGTCCATACCCAGGGCGAACGCAAACGCGATCAAAGTTGGGCGCTTCATGCGATACGAAACCTTGCCGGCATATTTAGGATTGCAAAGATCAAGGTAATCTTTGATATCCGGGGCTTTAGAAGTGTCGACCGTGAGGGCGCTGGTGCCCCACACATGCGGCACACCATAAACTTTGCCATGAACAGACGTGTTCTTTTTGGTGCCTTCTAACATGGACGTAATGATTTGGCTGGCATCGATTTTTGACAGATCAATGGGCTTGTAAATGTCGAACTCTGACTGAGCACCAGAAATGCGATCTTGCGAAGGCTGAGCCAGATCAAAACCTGCCCCACCAGTGGCGCGTAATTTTGAGATCATTTCTTCGTTGTTGGAAGCCGTCACTTCAACGGAAATTCCAGTTTCCGCCTTAAACATTTCGACCACCTTGTCAGGAGCATAACCACCCCAGGTGAGTAGACGAAGCGTTTCGGCGTTTGCTTGGCTTGCCGCGATAACCATGCCAGCACCAATTAAGATGCCCGAAAACAGTTTGCTTTTGCACTTAAACATGTTTGCTTTCTCCGTTTATCTGAAATTCAATTAAATTTTAGGTCAAGTCTTGTCGTTACCGTATTTCATGCGTTCTAACCGTCAATGATTGGGCCACTTTTGAAACAATTTGGTGCCCATTTTGCTCGTTTCTCCATAAAGCTTAGAACCGCCAGTAAGTCCTGGCAATAGCTCAAATGTTATGTTTATAAGTCATATAAATGGTCGTCTAATTTTGCCTGATTTCTGTGTTTTCGATTAAGGCATTGCACATCAATATTGGGGCGCGATATCCTACCTTTACACATAAGGGAGAGAACACCATGATACCCCACGCCCCACACATTTTGATCGTTGATGGCTACCCCGTGGCAGACCGCGAAAATTTAGCCGGGTGCGGTATGGGGACGGCGGGGGATTTGTACGCCCAGATGTTGAGCTCTCTTTGTCCAAACGCCAGTTTTGAAATTGTTTTTCCTTCTGATCCTGGGACCCACCTTCCCGATGGGGCTGGGCTTGAACGTTTTGATGGCGTGGCCTGGACCGGGTGTTCGCTGACCCTTCACGATGATTCTGATAAACGTGTGTTGCGCCATATTGAATTGGCCCGCGAAGCTTTTCGGGTTGGGGTGCCGCAATACGGCACGTGTTGGGGCATTCAAATTGCCGCCGTCGCCGCTGGTGGCACGGTGGCGGCAAATCCGGGTGGCCGGGAAATGGGCATTGCGCGCAAAATCATCTTAAGTGCCACGGGACGCGGTCATCCGCTGTATGAAAACAAGCCCACCACCTTTGACGGGTATGTTAGCCATTTTGACGAAGTGACGCATGTGCCGCCGGGAGCTGATGTTTTGGCGGGTAATGCGTTTACGCGGGTTCAGGCTTTAACGGTGCACCACGACAAAGGCACCTTTTGGGGGCTGCAGTATCATCCCGAATACGATCTCTATCAGATGGCGCGTTTGATGTCCGCGCGGCGTGAGGCGTTGCTGAAAGAAGGTTTTTTTAGCAGCGAAGAAAATGCCGAGGCGATGGTTGAAAGCTTTGAGACGCTGCACAAAAATCCAGACGATAAAGCCTTGGCATGGCAGTGGGGGGTTGAAGCCGATTTGTTGAACGACGCCGTGCGCCACACCGAACCTCGCAATTGGTTGGAACGTTTGGTGATCCCCAAAATGCTAGGGTCCTAAGGTAAACGTACCAATTCAATGGGGTTGATGTATTTGAATAGGGATGGCTCATCTACATATTTGTAAACGATGGCCCCTTCTTTCAAAGTCGCAAAGCGATTTTTGGGGACGTCATAGTGAAAAATTTGCAACACCGTTTCACGCCCCGACGCCGCATCCAAACCATACCATGACTGCACCAGGTTAACTTGTTGGGGTTTGCCTAAGGGGGCGACGATGCGGTCTTCGCGCTGATCGGGGGTGCCATAGCGATTGACAAAAAGCGCGGTCACGGCGTCGAAATCGGTGGCTGGGAAAATGGTCTTGATATAGCTAGCCATATTTTTTCGATATCCAACAACGGCCCGGTCACCACGACCAAATCGCTTGTAAATGCTGATGTCTAGGTCGCTAAAGTGTTTTAAGGTTTCCCCTGACCACGCCGATGTTTCGATGCAAACGGTGACGATTTTACCTTTGGTCATGCATGGCTTTGGCTGCTTAGGCATCTGTTCGGGGGGGGCTTTCCCAAGGCTTATCTTTAACGCTCCATTCAAATCTTTATGAGGAACCACACGCTCGGTGCTCTTGGCTGGCGTTGCTGCCGCAGGTGCAGGTATCGAGGCGACATCCTGGAAAGGGGCAATAAAGATCGGGGCGGCAATTTGAGCGGGGGGCGGTATTGGTCCGGGGGCTGCTTTAGGTTCTGCGATTGGCGTGGGGGACGGCGCTGGCACGGGTTTGGCCACCAGGCGTGGTTTTTGTGCCGGGGCACGGTTGCTTGTTTTGACATCAACAGGCTCGGCCTTAGCCTCAACCACAGGCTCGGCCTTAGCTTCAACAACAGGCTCGGCTTTTGCCTCAACAATTGGCGCGGGCTTAGGCTGATATTTGGGGGCCGTAAGATTTGTTTTGGGCGGGGCCTTGGGGGCAAAGGGGTCAAAGTCTGTCTTGAAAATACGAGGGTCAATGACTTCCGTTTTAGGTGTGCTGGGCGGGACTGCGTGTTGAGGGGGGACTACGTTTGTTGCGGGCAATGTGACGGGAGGATCGATGCGGGCAACGTGTTGCTGTTTTGAGTGTTGAGCGCGGTCCATCAGGTAATGGGCAAGGTCGAAATAGCCTCTGTCGACGGCCACATCGGTTGGTGTTTGACCGATGAGATTGGTGCTGAAAAGGTCGGCACCTTGGTCAAGGCTGGCCCGGACTTTGCCTAGATCGTTTTCCCATACGGCCTCAAAGAGATGCTTGGTGGGGCTGGCTTGGGGCGTCGACGGAACCGCCTTTGGGGGGGCGAATTCTAGAGGGGGCGGCCCGTTGGAAATCGGTTGAGCTGGTGTGGCCTTAATCTGATCGGCGCGGTCCAACAGGAAATGGGCAAGGTCGAAAAAGCCCTTGTTGATGGCCACGTCGGCGGGGGTGTTGTCGTGGGAATTCTTGCTTAAAACATCAGCGCCTTGTTCAAGGGCGGCCTTAACTTTGCTTAGGTCATTCGCCCCAACGGCTTCAAACAGCTGCGCGGTGGCGCTGTTTGAAGCAACTTGGGCAAAGCTGGGCAGGGTCAATCCACACAGCAGTACGGCTAGGGTTAGCGTCTTGAACATAACAAACCAATTCCAAATGTCGTAGGGAGTGTAGCTTGAATGAAAGCAATCGCGACCTTTTTTTTGGCGGCCCATACTTTTCGTCTCTGTGATCATGGTCACGGCGCAAATCAATGCGATCAGGCATGATATCTGTGTTCGGGGAGCAATTTTAGGACTGAAAAAATGTTGACTCGCACTTTACCATTTTATCGTTTTAAGCAATCGGAGGCGGGCGCAACCGCCGTTGAATTTGCCCTGGTTGGGCCTATTTTTCTGTTGCTGATCTTCGCTATATTTGAAGTGTCGTTGATGTTTTTTGCTTCCGTGAACTTAGATGGGGCCGCGATCGAAGCGGCGCGGCGCATTCGCACCGGGCAATCGCAAGGCACAGCAGACCCCTTGGTCGATTTTAAAACGAGCTTGTGTAGCCAACTGGACACCATGATCAACTGCAATGCGTTGTTTTATGACGCGCGCATCATGAACAATTATACGTCGATTTCGTTGGCGACTGAATATGACCCGGTGACGGGCGAACCCATAACCTATGGCTTTTCTGCGGGGACCCGTGGCGACATTGTCGTCGTTCGGCTGATGTATTCGTGGACCATCAACACGCCGATGATCGGCGCTTTTTTTGAAAATACGTCAGGCTCCAACAAGCGATTGTTGGCGTCCACCGTGGTCTTTCAAAATGAACCTTACGAGTAATCCTCATGACCTTTCCTATCCGCCCCAGACAGAAAAATTTATCCGCTGCGATTAAAGCCGCGCATCGCCAAGACGGTGGTGTTGTGGCAACAGAATTCGCGCTGATTTTGCCCGTATTGTTGTTGATTTTGATGGGTGTGATTGAACTGACCAATGCCTTGCAAGCGGAACGCAAATTGTTGAACGCGACGCAAACCGTGGCCGACCTTATTGGTCAAAAGACGGACCTGACAACGGCGGATTTGAACGATATTTATTTGGCCGCAAACCTGACTCTGTCTCCGCTCAGTACCGTCGGCTACACCATTGGCGTGGCCAGCGTGCGGTTCGACGATTTGACCGGAGACCCGGTTGTCGATTGGTCGGGTACTTATAACGGAGGGTCTGTTTTCGAGCCTCTGGTTAAAGCCGTCGGACGGGGGGAACCCGGCGCCAGCATCATCATGGTCACCAGCACCTATATTTACCAACCTCTGATCAAACTGATCATCCCTGTGAATTTGACGTTGTCGGAAACGTCTTATGTGAGGCCCCGAAAAGTCAGCTATGTCGCAAAATTTTGATCTGTATCAGCCCCAAATATGGGTTTGAGGAGAACACCATGAGCCGCCAAAGCAGCCCCAATGGTTCTATAATCACCAAGTTATTGCAACGGTTTTCAAGATCTGAACGTGGCGCGGTGATGGCTATTTTTGCGCTTGCCGTCATTCCGTTGATGGTGGCGGCGGGGTTGGCGGTTGATCTGTCGCGCGCTTACTTGGTTAAAAGTCGTCTCAGCCACGCCTTGGACGCGGCGGGGCTGGCCGTTGGTTCAATGCGGGCCACTTCGACGGATCCGGTTTATCTTGAAACGCAGTTCACCAACTTTGTCGCGGCGAATTATCCCAGTTCCGAAGTTGGCGCGACCCATGACCTAACCTTTGTCGACAATGGCGGTATTATCAGTGTGACCGGCAAAGCCACCGTGGACACGGTGTTCATGGCCATCATTGGCATTCAGAACATCACCGTGTCTTCTGCGGCCCAAATCAAAGTTCAAACAAAAGGCCTGGAATTGGTCATGGTGCTCGACAATACTGGCTCTATGGGCAGTAACAATAAACTGAACGATATGAAAACCGCAGCCCTGGATCTGGTCGGAATTGTTTTTGGCAACGAAACAGCACCAAGTCTGCTTAAAGTGGGTTTGGTCCCGTTTTCCGGCAGCGTCAATATTGGCACCTCTATGTCGTCTTATGTTGCCGATACATCGTCTTACAATTGGGGCACAACGTCTTGGGAAGGATGCGTTGAAGCCCGCACCTATCCTTATGATGTTCAAGACGCGGATACGGTGACCGGTGGTGTCTGGTCCCCGTATCATTGGGCGGATCACAACAACTATAACAATTGGGATTTTGGTGGTGGTTCTTATAACATCGATACGTCGCCGCCCAGCACCAAAGGCCCCAATAAGTATTGTCCACGGCCCCTGACTCCGTTGACCAATAACCGGGCCACTTTGGAATCGGAAATCAACGCCATGTGGGCCTCAGGCTACACCCACATCAACTATGGTGCGGTGTGGGGATGGCGTGTGGCTTCACCAAGTGCTCCGTTTACCGAGGGGGCAGCCTATACGGACCCCGATTGGAATAAGGTCGTGATCATTCTTACCGATGGCGATAACACCACCAGTAATTCTGTCGATACCGCGTATGGCTATCGGTCAGAAGGTTTGTTGGGCAGCACCTCGTCTTGGGGCACCTCAAACGAATTGGATAGCCGCTTGTTGGACGTGTGCACGGGCATGAAAAATGATGGCATTATCGTTTATACCATCGCCTTTGGCTCTTCCATCGGATGGGGAACGGCCTCGATGATGGAAGATTGTGCGACCAAACCGGAAAACTATTTTGAATCCCCGGACTCAGCAACCTTGTCGCAAGCTTTTCGGGCCATTGGGGCAGAGCTTAAAAACTTGCACCTCAGCCAGTAGATGAGGCTAGGCTATTGTGCTCGTATGCGTCTATAATCGTGTGATAATCATACGGGTATAGAGAATGCGCATTGATAAAATCCTCGTCCTGGCCGCCATTGGCTTTGCCTTTGTTCTAACGGCTTTCGTGACCCAGGCAGCGGCGTTAAATTCCGACAAAGGCCGACGTACCGACATCTTGGTCGGCAGCGAACTTGATTTCCCCCCCTATGCGTTGGTGACCAAGAGTGGTCATGCCGATGGCTTTAGTGTTGATCTGATGAAGGCCGTTTGCGAAGTCATGGGAATCAATGTTCGGTTTCGGGTCGGGCCGTGGGATGAAGTGCGTGCGGCGCTGGAAGATGGCAACGTCGATGCTTTGCCGTTGGTTTCGTATTCTGCCGAACGCGAAAAGGTTTTCGATTTCACCACCCCACACACGGTGTCTTATGCGGCGATTTTCAAACGCAAAGACAGCCCAGATATTGGTTCTCTTGATGATTTAAGAGGCACGTCAATCATCACCATGCGCTCTGATGGGACCCATGACTGGCTGATGAGAAATAACATTTCTAAGTCCTATACATTAACCAATACCATGACCGATGCACTGCGCTTATTGGCGTCTGGACAGCATGATTACGCCTTAGTCCCTCGCCTGGTGGGGTTGATTGCGGCGAAGAATTTAGGGCTGTCCAATATCGAAGTCACCGGACCCAATCTGGATGTTTATGGGCGCGGGTTTGGCTTTGCAGTCAAGGATGGCGACGTGGCGCTGTTGGCCCAATTTAACCAAGGTCTCGCGATTATCAAAGAGAACGGACGCTTTGATGAAATTTATGATAAATGGTTTGGCCTTGTAGATCCCAAGGGGCCGTCAACAGAGACCATCGTTCGTAATGTTGCTTGGGGTGCGAGTGGATTATTGTTTTTAATGGCGTTGTCTTTGGCATGGTCGTTTTCGTTGCGGCGCAAGGTCGAAGCCAGAACGCAATCGTTAAAAACGGAGATTAAAGAGCGGGAAAGAGTCGAAAAAGCCTTGGCCGCTCACCATCACTCTTTGGTGCGTCTGCAGGGGCTAACCTCATCAACGGACTTAGACTTTGACGAAAAGGCTGAAGCCCTACTGAAACTGGGATGCGAAACTTTCAATATGCCGTTGGGCATTATTAGCCACATCACAGGCGAGGTGTATGCGGTGCGTTACGTCACGGGCCCCGACTGGGCACCGCCACAAGGCACCACCTTTGAATTGGCCAACACCTATTGTATTCATACCCTGAATGCCAACGCACCAACGGCGTTTGCCAATGCCGGACAAAGCGAGATCGCCACGCATCCTTGTTATGTTAATTTTGGCCTTGAGTCCTATATCGGTTGCAAGGTGGTGGTTTCGGGTAAAATGTATGGCACGCTTAATTTTTCAAATCCAGAGCCTCATTTGGCGGGCTTTAGCGAAGCGGAATATAGTCTGGTTCAACTCTTTGCCGATTGGTTGGGCAGTGAACTCACCCGTAAACAAAATGAAGACGTTATCTTTCAAGCGATGTTAGCGGCCGAACAAGCCAACAAAGCGAAGTCCGAATTTTTGTCTTCCATGAGCCATGAGTTGCGCACCCCGTTAAATGCCATTTTGGGCTTTGCGCAAATTTTGTCACTGGATACGCAGAACCCTATATCCGACAAGCACAAAGACGAAGCGCAGCAGATCATCAAGGGCGGGGAACACCTTTTGGATTTGATCAACGAAGTGCTCAATCTGGCGGCCATTGAGGCCGGAGGATTAGAACTTGAGATTGAACCGATAGACGTTGAAGAGGTTCTTGAAACGTGTTTGTCGATGGTTTTTCCTTTGACTCATACGCAAAATGTCAGCGTTGATACGGATCACTTCGCCGGGGTCTTTGTGCTTGCGGACCGGGTCCGGTTCAAACAGGTGTTGTTTAATTTGCTGTCCAATGCCGTGAAATATAACAAAGTCTATGGCAACGTCAGTGTGACCCAATGCCTTGCCGATGATGGGCGTCAACGCATTTCCATCACAGATACGGGCATTGGTATTGCGACCAACAAACAAGCTGACCTGTTTAAACCGTTTGCCCGCTTAGGGGCCGAAAATTCCAATATTGAAGGGTCGGGAATCGGACTCACCATTACCAAGCATCTGCTTGAGGCTATGAAGGGTGATGTTGGGTTTGAAAGTGTTGAAGGGCAAGGATCAACGTTTTGGTTAGACCTGCCGTTGGCAACGCCTGACGAAATCAAAGCCGCAAAAAGGGCCGCCGTTATGGAAAAAACAGATGTGTCCGTCGCTGATGAAGCCATTGGTCGTGTCTTATATATTGAAGATAATCCAGCCAATGTCGATTTGATGGAAACGATTCTTGAAAGTGTGACGGGGCTTGAATTTGAAAGTGCGCCCACGGCTGAATTGGGCTTGGCGATTGCCCTGCAAATCAAACCAAACCTTATTTTGATGGACATTAATTTGCCGGGCATGAACGGGATCGAAGCCTTGGCCCAATTGCGTCTTAATGAGGAAACGAAAAACATTCCGGTGCTTGCTATTTCGGCTGCGGCGATGCCACAAGATATACAGAAAGCCCTGGATGCGGGTTTTCTTGCCTATTTGACCAAGCCTTTTAACGTGCCTGAATTGCTTGAAGCTATTTCAAACGTACTTGAGATAAAAACGCTCTAGTTGGCGTTAAGATATAAACAATATTTCTCCTTTATAATGGTCTTCATAGAATTAAAAGACGGTGCTGAGAATACAGCATTTTTCGCTTGAGGTTTTTGAGTCCAGAAAGGAGTCATAGCCATGACCATTAAACATTGCCCCGATTGCACAACGGGATGGCGCTATGTGGATGATTTGCCAGATCGCCATCTTCATCGTCAGGCTCATGGCCTTGTTCCATGTCCAACGTGCAACGGTCAAGGGCGTCTTATTGAACCCGACCAAAACTCACATCGGTATAGAGTTGTCTCTGTTCAAAGGGATGAGGTGCGCTTTCAACCCGGCAAAACCTTACAAATTGCATAAGCCTTTTGTCACCGATACAGGCTCATTAAAATCGGCCATCAAATTTCACTCTGACCGTCAAGCCGCGACGATCATCGGTTCGCGTGCAGGTCATGTGAGAGCACATTTTGTTGTGTGGTGATGTTAAACCTTATTCTTTTTCAAAGGTTTTGTTTATTTTCTCGATCAATTGCTGAGGGGTGTACGGTTTGTAGATGAAATGGGACACGCCTTGTGTTTTGGCATCGACGGCAGATTCCAACATGCCGCGCCCGGTGATCATGATGAAGGGCAGGCGAGCGTCTATTGTGCGCACCTTTTGCAACAAGTCATACCCGGTCATCTGAGGCATGTTCCAATCACTGATGACCAAATCAAAAGCTTGCGTAGCGTTTTCAATTAACGCCCAAGCTTCTTTTCCATTTTGGGTCATCTCAATGTCTGCAAACCCCATTTTACGCAACACCATGGAAATTAATTTCGCGCCCATGGGGTCGTCTTCTACGATCAGAACCCGACAGCGGTCATAAGCAACATTGTTTGCAGGGACATTATCATTCATCGGTCAATCTTCATTTTTTGTTTGCTGCGGCTTAAACAGGGCAGGTTCACAAGAAAGGTTGTGCCTTGTCCGAGCGTGCTCTCGACATCGATAAATCCATCCATTTGATCAACGAATCCATAAACAACAGACAAGCCAAGGCCGGTACCTTTGCCCAATTCTTTGGTGGTGAAAAAGGGTTCAAATAACCGAGCAAGAGCCGCATCGTCGATACCCGTCCCGGTATCGCGGATGAAGATCTGGGCGAACGGCCCCGGCGTGATGCCTGGATGTTTGTAAATTTGTTCTGTTTGCAACTCAATGGCCCGCGCGCAGATTGTTAAATCCCCACCATCTGGCATCGCATCCCGGGCATTGATGGAAAGATTGAGCAGAATCTGAGAAATTTGTTGGGGGTCTCCGTTGATCATAAGATCTTTTGTCGCGCAGTCGGTGTGAAGGTTAATGTTCGCAGGCAGCATCGGTTTGACAAAGGCTGCAGATTCATCGATGAGGTCATTGAGATCAAACGTCACCCGAGTTACTTTGACGTTCTGTCCCCGACTAAAGGCCAGCATGTCTTTGGTCAGTTTTGTGGCGCGGTCCGTTGCCCCTTGAACCTCATTAAGGTGGCTGCACACAGCCTCAGGGCTATCGGCTTCCATGATGGCCATTTCGGTGAATCCCCGAATGCCGACCAAAACATTGTTGAATTCGTGAGCAATACCGCTAGAGAACTGCCCCACGGCCGCAAGTTTTTGCGATTGCCTGAGGCCGTCTTCGGCCAAACGTCGTTTGTCGATGTTGGAAATGGACCCGGCCATACGGCACGCTTGGCCGGTTTCGTCACACAACGCCTTGGCCCGATCAAGCACCCAAATATAATCGCCATTTTTTTGGGCGACTTGATATTCGCAGGAATAAAAGGGGGTTTCCCCTTTGAGGTGAGCGCCCATGAGGCTCTCGTGTTTTTCGCGATGTGCGGGGTGTATACGCTCAATCCATCCATCAATTGTAATGATCAACTCACCGGGTTCGTAACCCAACAAATCTAAAAACTTTGTTGAGGTATAGAGCGTGTTTTCGATGATGTTCCAATCCCAAACGGCATCTTTCATGCCATTCATAATCAGTGAATATCGCTCTTCTCTGTCGCGAATCTTAAGCTCCGCTTCCTTGAGCGCATCTTCGGCCTGTTTAATTTCTGTGATATCTGTGGCCGTGCCCCGATACCCCATAAAATCCCCATGATCGTCAAACACGGGTTGACCGCTGATGCTGACCCAAATCTGTGTGCCGTGCTTATTTAAGAGTCCATACCGGAAATCGCGAAACGGCTTGCGTAAACGCAAGTCCTCGCTGTGTCTCTTAAATTGTTGGCTATCGGAATCAGTTGATGCCAACTCTTGGCGGGTTTTACCAAGACAGAGATCTGAGTCAAAATCCGCCTTCAGAAAACCGTCACCGGAGACATAAGAAAAACGGTGGTCTTTGTCGGTTTCCCAAAACCAGTCGGAAATGGACTCTGAAAAATCCCTCATTCGCTGTTCGCTGGTTTTGAGTTCAGTTATGCTTTCTTCAAGGTGGTCGACCAGGGGCTTGCTGACACGATGGGTCATAAACCCTCCGAACAGGATAATGAACAGTGTGCTTAAACCACCATACAGGCCGACCTTGATATAGGGGGCTCGGATTTCGGCCAGATCAATTTTCGCGACAAGGCCAATGTTTAAGTTTTTGAGCGGCTCATAGGCGGCGAGCACGGTGACATTGTGGTAATCCAAGCCAATAATCGTTCCTGAATTACCCAACAAGGCCAGACGCATGGGTTCCGCCATTTTTGATTCAAAAGGGACCGGGTCAGGAATACCTATATGCTTGGTGAGATTTCCAGTATCCTTATGTTCTAAAAGGAACTTTATAGTGCTGCCCGCGCGCTGCCCAATGACAAATTCGCCCGTTTTTCCAAACGTTGAAAATGAGTTATGGGTCGCGGCAACCTGTTTGATGATCTCATTATGGAAGTTTTCAGGTGGATGTAATTGATTGTGCCGATCTTCAACAGCCATGAAGGATTCGATGATGTTCGCTTGGCTTTGCACCAATCTCTGCAACCATAGGCGCTGATCTTCAATGGCAGCCGCATACAGCCCCCAGCCCAAAACACCAGCCATCGCGGTGGCTGTGGTGGTCATGATTACCACCAACATCAAAAGCCTGTTGCGGTCTTTAATTATGATTGGTTTCATGTTTCACACCTTATAGAGGACATTGGAAACGGTGAGCTAAAGTGCCGTGCTTAGACTAAGGAGAACATTGTATTTCATATGACGAATGTTGCATAGTTTAAGCTGATTGTGACTGAATGGCGGGGGTAATGTTTTTCAATTCACCATCCTTTATTGGAAAACCCTTTATCTTTTATCTGGTCATTGATATGTAGCGACCTAATTGTGATACTGTACGGGTTCAAGAGATTATGAGACCCTAATCCATATTTAGGTGTTGAAACCTTTAATTCAAGATGAGTCTGTGCTGAGTATGAAAAACCCTGACGACGAAGCCCGGCACGCTGACGCCCACGAAGATACCCTTGTGTTAACAGATCATCATCAGGTGCAAAATCTAGCTGGCCCCCTTGGTGCTGGCTATGATCCATTGGCGCGTGGGTTTTTGCACATCCAGCAGGGGTGCGATCATGCGTGCCGTTTTTGCCTGATTCCAACCACCCAAGGTCCAAGCCGTTCCGTCGCTGTAGATGCGATTGTCAAACAGGTTCAAGACCTTGCCTCGGCAGGGCTGCGAGAGGTGGTTTTGATTGGTGACGATGTAGCATCTTATGGCGCGGACATAGGTCTATGCGATGATCGGGGGACGGGGTTAACGCAAGTTTTAGAAGCCATTTTTGCGGCGGTGCCGGATGTTTTGCGGGTGCGGCTCGGCGTTCTTGATCCCGTCCGCCTGGACCAAGGCTTTTTTGATTTGTTGGCACGCGAACCCAAGTTGATGGGGCATCTGCACCTCAGCCTACAAGCTGGTGACGATGCGGTGTTAAAAAACGTCAACCGCCGCCACAGCGTGGACGACATTGACGCGGTGTTAAAAGAAGCCCGAAACGCCCGGCCCAACATCGTTTTCGGTGCCGATCTGATTGCAGGGTTTCCTGGCGAAACAGAAGATATGTTTGCGCACGGGCTCAGCGCTATCAAACGCTGGAATCTCACCTATGTGAACGTGTTTCCCTACAGCACAAACCTCAAAACACCTGCGGCGACAATCCAGCCTCAGGTTTTGGGTGATGATATCAAACAGCGTGCTCTGGCGTTGCAAAGCTTAAGTGCCGCCGCTCTGGACCAACATATGCAAAGCCTGACGGGCCGCGTTCATGCGGTGCTGATGGAAACGGAAGACTTCGGTCGCACCGAAAGTTTCGCTCCAGTGCGCCTTGCCAAACCGATTGGCCGGGGGCAAGTGGTTAACGTTGCCGTGACTGCCCAACGGGGTGGCGAACTGTTGGGCGCGCCGATGGGCGATTACACCACCGCCTCAGGTGACAATGCTGGTGGCTGGCTGAAAAAAATGAAAACTGGGCTGGGCAAATCGTCCGCGCGCATGACCAGTGGTATTGGTCAAGTTTTCACCGTGCGCCGCCGCTTAGATGACGACGTTTTGGAACAGCTTGAAGAGGTGCTGATCTCTGCCGACATCGGGGTCAGTACAGCGACAAAGCTCACCGCCAATCTTGCCAAAACGCGATTTGATAAAGAAATCGACGATGGCGAAGTGCGAGCTACGTTTGCCCAAGATATCGAACAGATATTGGCAGACGTCGCGAAGCCTTTAGAAATCAACACAATCCTAAAACCCCATGTGATTTTGGTCTGTGGGGTCAACGGATCCGGCAAAACCACCACCATCGGAAAGTTGGCGAAACAATATTCAGATGCTGGAAAATCCGTCATGTTGGCGGCTGGTGATACGTTTCGCGCTGCCGCCATTGAACAGTTGCAGGTGTGGGGGGAACGGGTCGGCGCACCTGTGATTGCCCGCGAAATTGGTGCGGATTCAGCAGGGCTGGCTTTTGATGCGTTGCAAGAAGCGCGCAACCAAGGCGTTGATGTGTTGTTGGTCGATACCGCTGGCCGTTTGCAAAATAAAACGCATTTGATGGAAGAATTGGAAAAAGTGGTGCGGGTGTTGAAAAAAATTGACGACACCACGCCACACGATGT
>Ga0316202_10001299_pt1 | contig 19937 bp, 32 predicted proteins | sample 3monrhotite_MG_FD_204934 | JGI IMG/M metagenome (GOLD analysis project Ga0316202, IMG submission 204934) | Microbial mat bacterial communities from mineral coupon in-situ incubated in ocean water Damariscotta River, Maine, United States -... | ecosystem: Environmental > Aquatic > Marine >... | reverse complement strand
GATGTTTTTTTAGTAGTACCTGATTGTACTATAGGAAAATCTTCACCACCTGTTATGTTTGCAGACGTTACTGCTGTTAATTCACTTATTTTTTTATCTGACATTATTGATATAGTTTATTGTTATTTTCTTGCACTATTTTCTTTCCATCTTCTGTATACAGAAAGAAATTATATCTAGTTATATTACCTATCCCTTGAGCCTGTAAACTCCCATTACAGCATTTAGATGAGTATGTTTTTCCGTTTGCACACAAACAACCTCTTTTACCACCTTTAGGACTTGACTTACTTTTATATTGACTCTTACGATTTATCATTCTCTATTGATTTTATTTTAGCTTTTGACCAAGACAAAGCTGATTTACCACCCCAAGCATCGTACATTAATTTACCACATCCATCATCATAAGACTTAGAAGAATCTAAATCTCCTGCATGACGAGAAAGGAAGCTATACATTCTTTTTATTGTTGAAAGTGTGATCGGTTGTTTTGAAGCTAATTGGTTCGCTCTACGTTTTCCTACCGAAGTACCACAAGAACCCCAACCATTCTCTTCTGCCCATTTTAAAGCTCTTTTAGCGTTGTTTGATACTGATTCTGGATAATCACTATAGGAAGCTAATTTAAGTGCCTTAGACTCTAATTCATCGGCAATCTCTTCAAGTAGAGATATAGCTTCTGGACTATTTAATTCATCATCCTCGCTCATCTCAATCTTGTCAGTAAAATATCCTTCTATAGAGAACCCGCTAACTTTTCCAGTCTTAACGTAGTTTTCCCAAACTTCATCATTATTCACCTTCATAGAAACCATCCACGTTCCTACTGGCAAATCCATACCGAATTTACGAGACTTGTCATGAATATCATCTTCTATAATCCAAGACTCTACTACAGATAAACCATGTAGCTTTGCTTCATGTTCTAATGTAGACTGGTTTTGATTACCCCTCATTAGGAATAGTTGTGATGCTTGTCTAACGGTTTCATCTGAGAAGTATATATAATACTCTTCTTCTCCGTTAGTACGGTAAATATTCTTATTAGGAATTAATGCAGCACCCATAAGGATACGCTTCTCCTTATCTACCTCTGCTAGTTCGAGTTTATGCTCTTTAGAAAGTGCTATAAAGTTCTCTTCAATAGCAGGTCTATCTACGATTGAAATTGCTTCAATTCCAGAAAAGTCTGCTTCTTCATCAATTAGTAATTCTATTATTCTCATGATCTTATTTTAAATTATCCTAGTCCTGCTGTTGAAATTGTATTTCTATCTAATTCTTGTTGATTTGTTATATCTTTACCCACAACATACGCTTTTAGTGGCTCATTTACTTTTCCTGATACAGCTTGAGCTAACTGATCTGTAGAAGATGTTCCTACTACGTTAAACGCAGGTGCTTGTACATTCTGACTAGCTTTTAATGATGATTCACCTTTAGGGTCTACACTCATTATAGCTTTAACATTTGCTAAACCACTAGCTACCGCTGCTGCTGCAGCTATAGTACCTCTTACAGGAGAATCAGGTGTAGGTATAGGCATAAATTGAGACTCGTATGCTTTTTGTGCTGCTGAGTATGTTGATATTAATGTAGCCGCAACCGAAAGAGCTTTACCTGTCTCTGAATTTTCACCAACCAGTTTAGAAAACGCATTCATTGCACTTGCAGTAACGTTAAGAGCCTGAACCTTAGCATTAGCTTCTGCATCAGCTAGAGTCATCTTGATAGAAGTGTTTTTTTCTTGCTCCTTAACTAATCTACTTTCTATTTTACTTCTTTCTAGACCTACTAATTCACTATTATCTAATAACCCTTCTAACCTCTTAACCTCTTGATCAGATATGGTTTTCTTTTGGTTTAGCAAATCCCCTTCAATAGTTAACTCGCTTCTTTTAAGATCTAACAAACCTTCTAATACAGTTGCAGCTTTCTGATCCCCAACAAGAGTAAGCTCTCTTATATCATTTAAAGACCTAGACCTAGCTATATCTCTATCTATAACTATTTGACGCTCTAATTCTTTTCTAGCTCGCTCTCTTTCTTTCCTTTCTAACTTTGATATCTTGGTGTTAGTTTCTTCTTTTATTTGAACTTCTACATCAGCAGCTTTTCTTTTAGAGTCAATAATCTCTTTATTGAAAGTTGCGTTAGCATCCTTAATAGCATCATTATACTTCTTATCTATAGCTAAAGATTTCTCACCATCCTTATCTTTACCTTTTAACTTGTCTAACTCTTCCTTTCTATTTTCATTTATCTGTTTGACGTAGTTTTTTAATCTAAGCCTCTCCCTGTCTTCGAATTGTTTAGTACGTCTATCCAAATCACGAAGATTGTTTTCTTCATCAAGAGCTATCTTCTCTCTTTCAGTCATTAAAGACCTATCTATAGATCTTTTTCTATACCTCTCTTCTAACTTTTCAAGGTCATTAAATACTTCTTTAAATACTTTTATTCTCCTTACACCAGAAGCTTTTAAACCATTCTCAGAGTCTTTGTTGAATAATCCAATTTGTTTTAACTTTTCTAATAGTAAATCTATATCTTCTTGTATTTCCTTACTATCATCACCTATTGCCTTACCTGCACCACTAATAGCTCCAGTAGCTATAGATCCTGCAACACCAATACCTTTTAAAGCTCCAACAAAACCATCCCAAGTAACTAGATTTTCAGCTACAGATTCTGATGAATTCAAGAACGATTCCTTATATTTTTCCTGTATAGCAGACACTAGGGCTTGAGATTCCGCCTGTCTTTTTAATGTATCTATATACTCTTCAACGATAATTTTTTGCTCATTCGTTAATCCTGTATTCTCATCTATAATTATATTTAGATCACCGAACTCATCTTTTATCTTAGAAATAGCTATTCTTCTCTGATCATCAGACACATTAGAGTCATTAACAAAACTAATATATGTTTCTAAAGCTCCTATTTGAGAACCATATACATCGGTAGCTTCCCTTAGAGCTTTAGTAACCGCAGTAACTTCAGCTAACCAATTTTGAAATGCTTTAGTTATTTTAGGTAGAAAACTCAGTAATAACTGAACACCTATTATAACACCACCTAAACCTAAGAAAGAACTCTTTAGCTGTTTTAAAGCACCTGCCATTCCACCTCCCTTATTGGTTCTGGCAAATTCCTGACCAAGTTCGATTAAACGACCTAAGTTGTTTGCTACACCTTGAATACCATAAGCAGCATCAGAAGCAACCCTACCAGATTCTATAAGTATAGCATTACTTAGTCCTGATTGCGCTCTATTTTGTTTATTAGCCTTACCTAGATTTTTTGTAGAATGAGCTAAATTTTGAACAGCCTTATCAGTTTTGCCAATAGAAGCAATAGCACCCTTATCAGATACTTTTATATCTATAAGTATTTTTTTATTTTGTGCCATAGTAATATCTCTTTAGTTGTTTCTTCATTTCATCTATAGTTCCTATAGCTTTATATTTACCTTTGGCAATATCAACTTCCTCCGATACACCGTACCAGTCATCAATATTCAGTAACTCTATAATTTGTTTTACCATTATATTATTTCGTCTGAAGTTAAGTTAATTAATTCTAGTTCTGTCTTACCTGTAGTAAGGTTTGTAGTTATAGAATTAATACGATACACTACATCATGTACCTTTAGTTGATCATTTAATTTGTAATTAACTAATACGCTAGGAGGCAAATATGCGTTGAATTTAAATATCCTTTTATTTTTATCAAAAACACTTTTTATATAATTCTTATAGAATTTATTGAATAGGGAGTTTGAGCTTCTACCGAAATCATTCAGTACAAATTCATCAATCTCAGCATCAAATGTTAAAGAATAACTTGGAGGAGTAGTGAAAGCACCACCCCCATCAACCACAACAGTTTCATTTGTGTTAGATGGTCTGTAATACTGACTTGTAATTCTACCTGCTTGAGTACCAGAAACACTTCCGAATAGAAAAGGAGTGTCTGTAGTTTCTCTCACTCCATAAAATAACAATGGTTTTATATTTTCAGAGCTATAGTCTCCTTCTGGAATTACAGGGTTAGAGCTATCTGAAAAATCTCCATCTTTAGATTGAAAGTCACCTCCTGCAGCATATCCCCATTGAATATTAGTACCTTCTATTCTTTCATATTTAAGGATAGTAAATGGAAGTTTTACTTCGTAAATTTCTCCAAAGAAGAAGTCTGTATCAGGATACTCTTCTGCTAAAGAAACACTAGAGTCTCCAAATGATTCACCAAAGGTATCTAAGTGATTCTTTTTTATCACAGTATTATTCTCTTCGTAAGAAAACATAATCTCTGAGAAAGGCAATGAAGTATTTACAGTATTAGAACTTACATCTATATATTTAGTTACATCTATTGTTCCTTTACTTTGATTATTAATAGCATCTGCGTAATAATTATCCAAAGTAGTTATTTTTATAACATTAGCAACTCCATTTAAATCAGTTCCATATTCAGCGTCTGTTTCATCATCAATAACATAAGCTGTAAGATTAAACATTTTAAACAAACCAGTAATGAAATCTATAATTTTCATATCAGGAAGTTCATTCTTGATAGTTATATTCTTTTGGTTAGTAGCAAAACCTACATTAGAACCAAACTTAGTGGTGTACATTTCAAAATCTGAAGGTTGATTCCACCAAAGAAAATCTCCATTATCTTCTCTAGCTTCAAATATTATTTCAGTTTCTGACATAGCAGCTTCAGAAGAAAACTCTATGTAATATACCTGATCTTCTTCTAAGTCATAAGGTATAGTTACTAATGCTTTCTTGCTTCCAACACCTTTTATAACTTGATATCTACCAGTTTCTTTATTAACCAGTTTAACCATCCAATTTATATTGGAATATGTAGGTGTAGGATTAACGTGTATTTTGAAATCAAAGTCGTATGCCCGATATGAATTTATCGTATTATTAGAAAAACCATCTTTTCCACCTCCCTTTATAGTAAATTCTCCATTATTTTCTGATAACCAAACAAAATCTTGGTCTGATTGAGCGTGAGTACCGAAAGTTGTAGGTATTCCAGTATAAAAGTAATTATCTTCATCAGTATTATCTATAATACTTCCAGAAGAGTTACTAATCCACATATATAGATTAGATATTGCCTCATTATGTATAGAAAGAAAGTCTTTTGTACCTAAGTTGTCGTTAGGTATTAGAACTATATCGAATTTATCTTCAATAGCCTTTATTATATGGTATATTTTTATAGCAGGTTTTAAATCACCTTCATTAACCCCTCTAAGAGCGTATAATTTAAGATCATCAGGATCTGTAGGAAATGAATTAGGTGCATATAAATTACCAGTAAAATTTTGATTAGAGGTGCTTGACAAAACAGAGTCATAAAACAACCTCTTCTTAGGTGTTATAAGAGGAAATATCAAAGCTGAATCATCTCCATTAACAGTTTTACCTGTTGACAAGAATATATTTTCAACATTGTCATGAGAGAATTCATAGTCAAAACTAGAAAGATCTAAAGAGCTTAATTTATTGTCCTTAAATTTATCTTTCAAAGAAACTGTATTTCCGTAAAATTTAATCCTATATGTATGGGCAACGTTATTCTTCATATCAACACCCTCAAGAAATATCTTACCTTTCTTAAAAAGAAGAGTGTTTATATATATTTTAGCTTCGTGACGAACTCTAGCGTCAAAACCTCCATCTATATTGTGATTATAGAAGTGTTTAAATATTTTATTATTTGTAGATGATGCAGGTATTGAAAATGTTTGACTATAATCAGTAAAAACTTTACTTATATCTCTAGCGTCTTGAATTGATGATTTAACTTCTATACTTTCATCATCAAACAAGTCTATTCTTTTGTCTTCTATATATAATTGTACCTGTCTCATTTATCTTACGCTTTGTATAAAGTCAGAATCTGCTTCAAATTCAAGTGTATATTCTATTAATTTATCATTCTTTCTTGTTTTTATTTCTAAAGAATCAGTTACTACTGAAACAGGAATTGCTAAAGGGAATAAAGGGTCTGTAGGACTTCTTCTTGAAGAGTGAGATATATAAACATATTCAGAAACTAACATTTCTTTTATAACTTCATTATAAGATTCATCGACAAAACCAGTATTCATTACTATCTTTTCTTTACCTTGATTCTCTAAAACTACATTTTGATGCGAAGATATATCATAAGATACAGAAGAGTTTATATTTAGTATAGATTTTTTATAAGATTCATTTTTACTAGAGAAAGAGTCTTTCCTTTTGGCAAAGAACCAAATATCTTGCATAACACCAAACTTATTTATAAAAGAAACCTTGTTCGGTGTGTTTTTACATTCTTCTATACATTGTATTTTTATAGTTTTAGTTGTTCCGTCAGAAGAAGTAATCACTACTTGATCAGCAGATTCGTCTAATAATGTTGAATTTATAGTATTATCAGTAGAAGATGCCACGTCAAAAGTTTTATCTATAGTTAAAACATCTGTTGATGGAGGGTTTAAATGTACATTTTGAGCTATAGTGTATCTTTCAGCACTACCAGTTACAATAGATTTTAATTCAGATGATCCTTGAATATAAGATACGCCAGTAACCCCTTCTTCATCAAATGAATATACAGGTAAAGTCATAAATTGTCCACACAAGTTACTTACTGTTGTATTAGAAATCATGACATCTTTAGAAAGCTCTGGATTTATTCCATCAGATATATTACCATAACCCCTAAAAGCTATAGCGTGTTGAGTAAATGTATCTGTAGAATCATCAGAATAAGTTCTAACTACTATCCATTTAGCCCACTTAGTTTGAACTATACTATTATAATCTCCGTTAAATTCTATATCTACATAATCCTTAATTAATTCAGATATTTCAAATGTTATTATATCTTCTGTACTTAGTTTCGTTTTACTTAATACATATTGCGGCTCTTCAGGAACTGCAGTTATACTGCCTCCCCAAACATATAAGCTCAACCTTGCACTTACTAATTCTTGCATAATTTATTGTTGATTAGTCAATGAAGATACTCTAGATATATATTCCTCTCCATTTCTTTTTAATGTTACAGTTCCCATAGGTCTAAGCTGAATTGAATCAAAAGTAAATACAGCACTAGAACTGTCTGAGTAATCGCTATGTGTGAAATATACATAGGCAGTATTTCCTAATTCACTAGGTAGCAACGTACGAACTCCATTTATAACTGAAACAGGTCTCTTAGCCATTCTGAAGGTAAAACCAAGATCTCCTACTCCTCTAGGTGCTATAACAGAAATTTGTGTGTTTAATTGTCCAAAATCTAAGTGAGATAAGTGTGTTAATGTCATGCCAGAATAACTCCAAGTTTCATGAGCCTTTCTATATAGATTTCCAGTTTGAGGATACGGAAAGAGGTTTGACTCTGGTGCAATTAACGGAGTTTGATCATCGTATATAAATCTAATACCATCACCAATAGATTTATTTGTAGATAAATCATAATTTACTCCATCTATAGATACAGTAAATTGACTTAATGTAGCAGGAATTCTATGTTCTATAGTTAAAACATTAACATATCCACTTACAGCAGGAGATTCTATACCTACCATATCTTGACAAGACAAGGTGTGTTTAAACCCTAAAGATCTTAAAGGAAGTTGCAGTTCTATTATTAAATTTGTTCCATAAGTATCTGCATCAACTTGAGTGTAATCATATGTTAAACTCTTACTTATAACTGGGTATTCTCCGTTAGACTTAGGTGTTAAAGTACTAGGAGACTCTCCAGTAGCGTCAAACCATAAAGATGCATACTCATCTCTTCCTACAGTATAAAAATCACTAGGAGCAGCTCCTTCATTGTAAATCCTCATTTTCATAGGTACTTTTACCTCATCTACAGTATAAGTAAATTCACCAAACTGACGACCTTTCATTTTATGTCTAAACTTGTGAACTCCAACAGCACCTCCCATTGAATAATTAATTCCACAACCAATATCGTAAATAGGAACAGATGGTTCTGTTGGTGGGTCTGGATCAGGAGGTATTATTTCATCTACTGGATCTGGATCAGGAACTACTATATCATCATCCACTACTGGGATTTCATAAGCATTCCCTACATTTACATAGTATGGACTTCTTACGTTTATTTTTTTTATGTTTTTTATTGCCATTACTCTATAATAAAATTATTTCCTTTTTTTACATATCCTGCTCTAACGAGTATTTCATCTATATTCAGATTAACATCTTCAACTACAGGGTTAGCTATATCATTAAGTTGACCGATCATCTTTTCTATTGCCTCAGATATAAAACTAGCTTTGTAAACTCCTCTCGCTTGTATCTTCTTAGTAATAACATTGGCTAGTGATTGTACTCTACTTTCTGGAACTCCACCGATTACTGATCCTGTTCTTAAATCACGTAACATAACAGGTTTTCTTCGAATCCAGTCAGCTATATCAGAAACATTCACGTCTGATATTCCACCCTCAGAACCTTCATCTAAAACTTTACCGTAAGCATTACCTTCTATGTTAAATGAAAATCCACTCTTATTAGCTTTATATACTCTATCTATAGAGTTTGCCAATGAACCTGAGCTTTCTATTGGAGCTGTAAATGATCCGTACTTACTCTGTCTTTGCTTTGCATTTCTAAGTTCTAAGCGTAGAGCTTTAACTAACCTCTCAGAGAAGTTATTCATGTACGCTTTTGTATTTGAGAACTTATTTATCATTAGCAGTCAGATGTTCCATCAGCATTAATCAATCCCATATCATTATTAGGCATATTAATAGTTAAATCCATAGACCAACCAGTAAGAAGGTTTTCGAACCTATCTTCAAACAGATTGGCACTAGCAGGACTATCTATCTCTACGTTTGCATCATTAAGACCACCTCTTCTAAGGGAGCTTTGTAATCCATTTATAACCGTTAGCATTGTATTTAAAATGTCTTGTTTGTTATCAAGTCCTAGATGTGGTTTTGCCAATGATAATTTATCTTCTTTATCTTCGTCAACAACATCCATAGCAACTATATTTATATTAAAAGTAACTATATACTCATCGAATGTTACAGACTGTACATTAATATGGGCAAGAGGAAATATTGTTTGGTTTGCTAGATCAATATCCATTATATCTCCTATAGTAACCGTATTTATAGATTTGTTACCATTTAGATAATTGTAGATATAATTTACTAATTCGTAGTATGTTTTCATTTATATTGGTTTTTTATCATTTGAGCTTCTAACTCATTTTTCTCTTTTTCAAATACTAAGTATGTTAAACATTTGTGGAGCGGTTGTGCTGTAACTTCGTCAAATTTAAGTAAGTCTCCTCTAGCGATTCCATAAATAGATTGATACCAACCCCATTTTGCTCCAAAGCCTGACGAAGCTGAGTATTGCCCTCTTTCTTCAGAGTCATCTCCGTATACCTCAGGGTAGCTTTTGACAACTGAATCCCTAAACGATAAAAAAAAACCATAGCACTCATTGTGGCACTAAGAGGCATTTCTTTCATTATTTCCTCTATCTCTTCATTTGGCGAATATGGTGCAATAGTATATTTATCACCCTTCTTAAAGTTAACAGGTCGATATAGCACCGCCATAGCTTTATGGATTTCTTGCCAATCAGTAATAGTATTCTCCAGATCAATGAACTCACCAAGAGAAATATTATCTAGTTTAGGTATAAAACCAAACTCTACATCTCGTAATGTGAAATGCTTAACTAACTCTCTCTCCTCCTCAAAAGCCATTTTAAGCACTTCTAAGACCTTTTCTACCTCTACTAGGGGTATAGAGTCCACTTCGTCCATATCAACGCCACAGAACAGCTCTATAAGCTTCTTATTGACATATTGAACATCTTCATTATCTACAACTGACAAATACTCTTGGTATTGCCATAGTTGAACGTCATCTAGAGATGTTGGTACGGATAAGGTTATTGTTGCCATATTAAAGTAATTTTTATATCGTTAATTGTACCTTTGGTGCGTTTTGGCACTTCATACTAAATAGTTACTATATTTAAATAGTTTAATGTTTGAATAGTTCTATATAGTACTACAGATAGTACTATATATAAATAGTTCTATATAGTACTACTAATAGTACTAATACTATTAATAGTACAAATATATAATAACTATTTATATTTACTGTGCCATATAGGCATTAAGAGATATTTGAATTGTTGTAGTCATAAAAATGACAATACAACTCATAGATTTTAGTTGCTACATCATCTTTAGGATACTTTTCTTCTGAAATAGTCTTCGTACCGTTATTCCAAACTTCTATACTACATTCCGATGATTTATAATGTGACGATTTAGGAAATATTTTTATACCTCGCTTAATACACCAATTCATAGCCACTAACTGATCTTCTCTGAAATAGTTTTTTATTCCTTTCATACCGCTAAGATAATCATTTTTATTTAGATAGTTGGCACTAGGAGATTACAACATATTTAGAGAGTAGGTTAATATCGCATAACCGTCTTTCACTTGTCAGAGTACCCCTTTTATAAGCTCATTTAAGAGCTTTTAATACTTTTGTAGTATCTATATATTAAAATTTGGTTTAGTGGGCGGAAATGTAGCTAAATTTGCGTTAAATGGGAGACGAACGTAACAATTCAACCCTTTTTTAATCTTAATCAATTGATAATCAATATAAGTATAAAAATAAAGCATAAAAAAACCTCCCATAAAGGGAGGATAAAATTTAATATGTCAATCTAAAAACGGTATTAATTTTAATTTATCGGTTGATTATTTTGTTTAATTTTTGTATCTCTTTAATACTGTTATCAATTTCGTTTTGGTTTTTGTGGCTATCTAGTATATTTATGATCTTATCGAAATCCCAGTGTAAGAATCTCTTTTCGTTGTATTGTTTTAAGAATTCGACTTGCTCAAAATAATTGCCATTATTAAAAATTAATACGGCGTATTTTCTTATTATTTCTTTGCGTTGGCTTAATTTATAATACTTCATTTAATTTATTTTTTTTGATTGCTTCAATAATTGTTTTTTTTGTGGGTACTGTTTTAAAGTTTAATATAATATTATGAGATAAATTTTCTTTGCATACTGTTTTAATATTAAAGGTTTCCATTATGTCGGTTATCTCTTCCTCATCTTCATTAATACAAATTTCGTCTAAACCGTTTAAACTATGTACGTAAATTTCCTGTTCATCGTCAAATCTTAAAAAGTCTTGATATACTTTTTTCCCGTAATAGTCGCAAATTTTTGCAATACCTATTGTAACTTTTAATGTTTCCATAATTATTATTTTTAATGATATACTAAGCCTACTTTTTTATTAGTACTAAAAAATTTAGTTGCTAAAAGATCTATTTTTGAAGCGTTAATATATCCAGCCTCTTGTAGTTCTTTTTCTGTTTGAAAGATAGACGCGTGTCTCTCTGTTTCTTTGTTTAGATCTTTATCTAGTTTTGAACCCTCCGAAAATATTATGTCGAAATTTTCAGGTAATTGTATACCTCTGAAAAATTTATGACTTTTTGTATAGGCGTAAAATTTAACGTCCTTTAATTCGTTCGCTATATCAACCCACTTTTGTAAGTATTTCGGGCTGTAAAAGTCACCTGAGTCGTGTATACGGATATACTCAGCTTTCTTTTTTTGTATTGCTTTAATCATTAACGGCACAAAATGAGCGGTTTTTGAAAGTTCTAACCTTTTTTCCATAGGTGGCAAAATAGTCTTCGCAAATCGTTTGTAATTACCTTTTTGAGCGTAACAATACTTCACACAATCAGCAGCAAAAGGACAAACAATTTTACCTGTTGAGCTTTTATAGGCGGGTAAATTGAAATTGAATATTTTAACCCCTAATTTTTCACTAGTTTCTTTTAGTTTACTATTTTGGTTTAATAGCGTTAATTTTTTGTAAGTTTCCATATTTTAGACATTAGAGTTAATTAATAATTTAGCTAAGTGGTACATTAAGTATAAAAAGAATAATACACAAAAGGGGATCGTTAATTTTTCGCTAATAGTTTCAATTGTTTTTTTCATAATTTGTTTTTTTTTAATTGCTTAATTGCTCCACAAACATATAAAACGAAATAACAAAAACCGCATAAAAAATGCATTTTAACAAAACTTTAACATTTCAACCGTAAAAACATAAAAGGTATAGAATGCGATTAAATGCAAAAAAACCGCAAAACTGTTATGCATACATAACAAATAGACAAAAGAAAACCCCAACAGAAGGACTGGAGGGGTATTGAATTTATACCTATTGAATTCACATTTCACCCTATTGAATTCACAAGGGTATTGAATTCACATTTACTGAAGATTCCTTATCTCATCTCCTAATAAATTATAGACTGTATTTAATTGATCACTATTAAGTCTGATCCAGTAATGTTTCTCTTCACCTTCATTTACATCCTTTTCGTTTTCAACATCATACATTGTATCGTAAAGACTGTCTCTAACTTCTTCCAATTTATCTATTAATCTTTTCATTGTTGTAATTCGTTATATGTTTTAAAATATTTACTTTTGCTTCTACGAGCCTCATCAGACCTTATAGTATAGAGAAAACCAGTTATAGGATTAACTGAGTAGTTCCAGAAATCTCTAGGAAACTCCTCTGCTTCGTTCAGTTTCTTTAAACCGTTTCTACCTTTTCCATTGTGTTTCATTGTTATCTGTTTTGTTCTATTATTATTGAATCTGTAGGCACAGTCTTAACTACACCATCTTTTGACCTTATATACGTTGTAGTATTATCCTTCCAATTGAACGCTAAGTCTACTTTTATTGTTCTTTTTCTTTCCATTATATCTCGTTAAAATTATACTTACTACCTTCTATCTGTATCCAGTTTAAACGGTCTGTCTTGATCGTTCTATAACCATTGGCATTCATATCCCATACAATAAGATTATGCATCTTACGAGGGTCGTAACCAAGACCTTTGCTTTTTAAGTCTTTCTGTACACCTACTCGGCACACCATTGTTCTTTCTTCTCCATTAGCTTTATTAAAATTAGCTGAGAATAGTTTGCCTGATTTAGTTAGTTCTACTATTGTGTTGTAAAGTAATTCTCTCATAATTATTCTTCGTTTAAAAGGTTATCAATCTCATTATTCTCTATCTCGTCTCTCTTTTTATCACATAGATCTAAGAATTCATCAGTTGCTAAATCAATCATAGCACCGTTTACGTGAGCTTGTCTGCCCGTGTGTGATGTTACATAATCATCAAATCCTATCGGCACAGATATTTTATCTGCATTAACATTTAGGAGGAATTCTAAATCATAAAGATTCATTGAATTGGAAAATTCCAACAGTTCTTGTACTCTTTCTGGTGTCATTGTTTTCATATCATTTGTTTTTTATTAACACAAATATATAATACTTTTTAAAACTATGCAATATTATTAACAAATAATTAACATTAAAACGCAAAAAACCCTCTAGAAGGTTTAAAACTAGAGGGTAAATGAAACTAAATTAAAAAAACTATTATTAAATTTATTACAATATATATATAATATATGGATATAAAAAATATTGCCCTACCTAATCACATACATTCCTTTTGGATTTGTTCTAACTAGCAGATACTCAATAGCATAGCGACAACTATCAATTCCGTGATTCCAACTATCTCTTGGTTTTACACCTTTTAAATCCCATACATAGTTGTTGAATTCTTTGACTATATTCTCTCCATCTACATTTATATTGTAATCCTGCATAAGAGATATACCTGCTATGATACTACCTTTTTTCTTTACACAAGGCGTCACATTGAGACCTCTAGTGTTTAGTTCTGATAGTAAACGAGGCTCACTACTATCCATCACAATAAGCTCTTTACCTGCGTGTCTCAAACATAAATCATATATATTAGAGGTTACCAAACCTTTTTTATAAAAGTGTTCCTTTACCCATATAATTTTCCTTTGTTTATCTACTGCAACTTCAGTAAGAACAGTCTCATCCCTAGAAAATCCTATATCCAATCCGAAACACCTCATAGGCATATCCTCATTGAATTTTCCTATTTGCCAATTATTAAAGACAGTACCTTCTGCTTTTTGTAACCATCCACCTAAAATCTGGTGCTGATATTTCTCTGGTCTACGAATCTTCATATCCTCGATCTGAGATACAAATGAATCAGAAAGATTATCTATATTATCAAGGTAGGTTGTGTGGATATAAGTTACATCTCCTACAGTACCATTAAATCCATCAGGAATACCTCTATTTTGAAAGAACCTTTGGTATATCCAATGCTCCTTTGTAGTAGGGTTTAGAATTAACAAACATCTATTCTTAGCCTCCTTAGATCGTATGGAGAAGTCAATCTTATCAAAGTTCTCTTCATTTAGTAACTCTTCTGCTTCATCCAGTACAAATGTATTGACTCCACTAATAGATTTAAGTTTTGCTGTCTGATCTCCAGAAGCTGTCTTGATACCAGAAAAATATATAGAGCTTTCAGTAGCTCTGTTTTTTATATCAACCTTAGTTATCTCAAAGTTTTCCTGCACCCCCATTAAGCCTAGCTTCTCTAGGAACTCAGGGATAATAGACATACCTGCAGAACTCATAGTGTAACGAGTAAATAAGGTTCTATTATTACGCTCATAGGTAAGTAGTGCTAGGAATATTGTAACAGCAAATGATTTACCAGAACCACGTCCTCCTGTTATTACAAAGTACCTACTTTCTGAATTGAAAAGAGGTTGGTACTTATCGTGTATTTGTATCTCATTCATTGAAGTCAAAGTTATTAAATTCACTTGCGTATTTAGTACCCTCTGCTGAATTAAGTCTTATACCTTGCATATCACCAACATTCTTAACAATAAAGAAACCACCAAAGTATTCGCTATATACAGCAAAGTAATCTACTAGATCGGTAGTGTATTTGATTTTATTCCCATTCATAAGAGGAACTTGAACTGCTTCTTGATCTGTAGGAATCTTAGCACTATACTTAACTTGTACCTTTATAATTCTATCTCCTAAATCCACCAATACATCGTATATAGAAGAGTCTAGTATAGGGAATGAAGGATAGTACCCATTCCTCAAACATTCAGAGGCAAACAAATACTCGGCATATGCTCCTTTTATATTACTATCTGTCATAAGGTATTCTTGATAATTCAAGATGCTTTATATAATCATAGTGAACTTTCACTAAAACATCTAATCTACCTTCCCTCCTGTATAATTTATAAAACTCTGTTTTATCTTTAGCAACTTGATTTATACCCCGAAGAGCTTCTAATAAGTCCTCCCTGTAAAAGAAACAAAATGCATTCAGCTCTTTTATATCGAAAACAATATATTTAGCTTCACCCTTCAGCCAACCCTTATAACCTCTTACATTTGTCAACTCCAACCATATGCAATCTAAATGTCTATTACCTTTAACATCGACACCATCTCCATTAATATAGAAATCTATATGCTTATGTATATCATCGTATTTATTACTTTTAATACAAGTGAATCCTCGCTCAATCATCAAATCACTAAAGACTTTTTCAGCCTTATCTCCTTCTTTGAACGAGTATTTCCACCTACTACTACTAACCATCTACTTCTTCTGGTTCTACTACTTCTACATCTTTAGCTTCTAGCTTCTCGATCTTATGAAGTGCCACTACAACTACTTGCTGTAGTTTCTGTATATCACTTTTCATTTTTAGGAGGGTCGATTCTTTCATTCTCTGGCGTTATATCTATTATTTGTTCTTTTGGTTTTGCGAAACTAATCACAGGTATATTCACTTTGGTATTTACATCTATTTGTTGCATCTCTTTTGGCTTACCATACCTATAATTCATTAAGTAATCCCAATGCTTAGAAGATCCTTCAGCGGCTAATTTTGCCACCTCTACCCACATTTTCTCTTCACTACCAAACACTTTCTTTAGTGCCGATAGTGTAAGTCGACTCATGTCTTTATCTTTTATTTTTCTTGGTCTACCTGCACCTCTGGAGATACCTTTAATAGCTCCATTGTTTTTCCGACCATCTACTTTTTTTGGCTTATCCTCTTCCATACTATTCTATTAACAGCATCATTACTAATATTAAACTACCAAATACATAAAACATATTATTCCCTTTTATAATTCTTCGTATCTCTCTAATAAATTTTTCTCATACTTACCCATATATCTCAATAAGTTGTTATGCTTATCCTTTAAAGCATTATACTTATCTAATATAAAGTTTTTCTCTTCTAAAATAGATCTTCTTTCTTCTTGAATAGATTCTAATATAGTAGATTCCTTTATAGGATTTTTAGTTAATTCTTTTTCAATAGCATTATATACAGCTAACTCATATTTAAAATATTCACTATTAACACTAAACGTTTCAAATAATTTAAAACCATGAAGCACAGTTGCATGATGCCTATCCAATGATCTAGATATTTCTGTTATGGTTGCGTTTGTTTTATCGTGAGCTAATTTATAATAAACAGCTCTTGCTGAAACAAATTTTCTTTGTCTTGAATTTATACCTATATCAAAACCGAACTCACTTTCTACTAAATCTCTAATCTCCTTTAAAACTTGACTCTTCATCTTTTATTTCTTTTTTTTCTTTTTTATATTGTGCGTATGCCTCTACTAAACCAGAGCAACATTCATAATGCTCATTATCTCTATAATAACTAAGAAGGTCTTTTAAATCCTCTTCATTTATTATTCCTAGTTTTAACGAGAGTAAAGTATCAGTATAGCATTCGCTTTTAGTATAGTACATCTTATAATATTGATTCTATAAAATATTCCCCCACATCCTCCTCTTTATCAATAAAGTATTTCTTATAAATTGAAGTAGCACGATCAACCTTGTACTTGCCTCGATTATAAAATTCTTCACTACAATTATATATACCTACAGTATATGTTTCTTTATCTATAGCTATAAACCAAAAGTCTTCTGGCTTAATACCAAACAACTGGCAATATATATAACATTGACTGTCATAATTCCACTTATCTGCTGAGTACCTAAAGCCTCCTATTCCAGTTGTAGTCTTAATGTCTGCAACATATCCATCTCCAAGTATATCAGCTTTACCTCTAAAAGGTATTCCGTTTATATCTGAAATAGCAGGGACTTCTTGTTTAGTATCTTTAAGTAACTCTACTGCTCTAGAGTTATTATAAAAAGCATCAGCTAAACGCTCTACCTTCCATCTGTCGGATTTAGTAAAAACTCTTCCAAACTCCTGCTTAGCTTCTTTAAATGCTTTTGTATTTTTACTTGCCACATCTACAAACACCTGATCCTCATATACATCTGGTTCTAGTATAGCTGTATGGAATAACCATCCAAAGTCTAATGCAGTAGTACTCTTATTACTAGGAAGTAGTGACACCTCATAAGCTCTAGGAGACTCTAATAATTTAGAAACTATACTACTAGATAAACAATTCTTTCCTAGATAATTGTAATAAAAATTATCATCAACCATCTTATCTAGCAACTCTTCTTTATTCCAAACCTTATTATCGAACGTTATTATCATTACCAAAGATTGTTTTTAGTTAAATATTCTGGATTCATCAAAGGCAAAACTTCTCCATTCATCATTTGCCAACCTTGATACTTCTCCTTATCAGAACTGTATCTCTCTTTACTGAATTGATCTCTATTGCTTATCATGTTTATTTTTTCTTTTAGGATATCTATCGTAGAATTCCTGTTCCATCCAATGTAGCTCAGCTCTAGCCTCTAGCCCTAAAAAATCTTCATCAGTAAGTTTCTCAAATAATTTCTTTGTTGCTCCCATTACGATAATTCTTTTATAAAATAACGTATAGACTTCTCAAGAAACCTTAGTAGGTGTCTAAAAGGAGTCTCTATAACAAGGTAGATGCATAACATAATCCCCTCGAAAATAAAAAATAATATCAGAAGTACTGATATAAGCAACAATCTGGGTAGATTTATTACTAGTTTAAAAATTGCATTCATATCATCTTTGTTTTGAACAAATGTAGTAAAAACAATTTTATCCACAAAATATTAACCTACTTTTTAGGAGAAAAGTTTTTAGTCCATAAAGTTTGGCATACTGCAAACCTCTGATCTCTATCTTTATACTCCTCCATCATAGAAGCATTATTCATACATCTACGATTGAAATCTTTTTTCTCTTCGTACTTCTTTGGCTGTAATTTGATTGGCATAATCTATTCTTTTATTAAATGTTTAAGTTTCTGTAAGTATAAGGTAGCGTCCATTAATTCTTCTTGGAGATGTTGGATAAATTCCAATGTATCTTGATCGCTATTCTCTAGAGTCGTTCCGTACTTCTCTATACCTATTTGACTTCGCTCCTCGTACATATCCTTAACCTCCTGTACAATTATATCCGTCTCTATACTAACCTGCATAGGATCTATTGTTTTACTACCAGTATGGTTTGTGAAATAACCTTGACTCTCGTAATATTTAGTAACACTATCGCTCATCTTGATATTCTTTAAATACTCGTTCTAGTTTTTTATGGATATTATTTACAAAGCAAGGTGTACAGTTAGTTGTTCTTGCATTATCATTAAAAACTCTATTGTAAATCTTAACTAACTCCTTTTGCATTATAGAATCTATCTTAGTTCTACTTGTATTAAAGTAATCTGAAAGGTAGCTATGTTCATCCTCTGTTAAGCAATTAGGTTTCTGATAGGGAAAGATTGAATTTAAAGCCTCCCTACGATCACTACAACCGCAATCTTCACCTAGCAACCACTTAGCTGCTTTGTCTATTCCAGTAGCTTTAAAAACCTTCTCTACGGAATCTCCAAGACCTGTAGATTTAGTTTTTTGAGTTTTTGTACCTTTTGTACTCTTTTTGGGAGTTTTCCCTGACGTTTTTTTTGCCATTAGTTAATGTATTAAATATTGAACTTAAACTTATTCTAGTTTCCCTTGATATGCGTCTCATACTCATTTCATTCTTAAAATGAATATTCCATAGTTTCTTATCATACCAATACCAAGAATCTACAGTTTCTTCTATTTTGTTTATTAATAAGTCAAAAGAATCTTCATACTCTTTATTGTATTCCTTTGTATGTATTAACTCTTCATTAACCTCATCTAAAGATAAATGATTACTTTTTTTACCACTATGAAATCTAGATAGAAATAAATTTCTTAACGTTACATATATATAGTAATTATTTAATTCCTTTTCGTTATACATAATTTTCTCTGGATCATCAACATACTTAGTCACACGAATATACATTTCCTGAACAATTTCGTTTGCAGATTCTCTAGTCACTCCAAAAGACATAGCCATATAAACCCAGTCTTTATGTTTCTTCGAAAGTTTATCTATTAATTTTTCCACCAATGCACAGATATTCCAATTATGCCAAACATAAATTGAATTAAATATTCTTTAGGTTCACCTTCTGGATGATCCTCACTCATATCTGTATCCCAATAATTGATACCGACATTAAAACCGTAAATTGGAAAAAGCTGTATATACATTATATATTTGTTATGGTTACTTCTAATCTTGGATTTTCCCTATCTATTCCTATAAACTTTGAATTTACTTCTATAACTATACTAACATCATCTGCTTCTATACAACCACTTTCAACTAGTGCATCTTGAAAGAACTTATCTATAACAGATATAACATTCATTAAATCTCTCTTTCTTTTATCTGGTGCATAATATTCATAATCAATACGAACTTGACCCATTAGCTTAAAATCTAAACTAGACTTTATATCTTCTTTAAACTTCTTCTTACAGTTATTAGAAACGCTATAATGCCAATTTCTATAACTATTCAAAGTTAACCATTTTTTTCTAATCTTAGACACAAACAC
>Ga0316202_10001298_pt1 | contig 19962 bp, 17 predicted proteins | sample 3monrhotite_MG_FD_204934 | JGI IMG/M metagenome (GOLD analysis project Ga0316202, IMG submission 204934) | Microbial mat bacterial communities from mineral coupon in-situ incubated in ocean water Damariscotta River, Maine, United States -... | ecosystem: Environmental > Aquatic > Marine >... | reverse complement strand
AGCTGGCAGCTTCGTGCTTGAACTCTTTAGTAAATGATCGTCTGTTTCTTTGATTCATTGAACACCTCTCTTTGGTGGCGACTATACCACCCTAATTGGTGTCCGGTTTTATTGAACCACTACAATTCTTGACTTGCTCTAAATTCAAAGTCACTCACAAAATCGATCCCACTCAAATCATGATCCGTCACTTTGATAACAACGGGTTTGCCCTCGACAGAGTAAGACCCGCAAAACTCACCGGGGTCACAGACCAGACTATCATGATCATGGTCGCTGCTGCTGCTCAGACGATATCTCCCCGGTTTGAGATTGGTGAAGTTGAAACCAACGGCCCCGGTCTGCGGGTCAGCGATAAGGTTGAGACTTTGGACCAGCTTGCTGCTGTCTGCATCGTAGAGATAAAGGGTCTGAGCACCCAAATTTGAGGCTTGGGTTGGACCGACCTGTATTTGCAGGCTGACTGTTCTGGTCGCAGGCTGATCGGTTGAGATCTGCAGCTGTGCGCTATAGCGGCCATCAACCAAGCCGCTGCGGTCAATCAGGATACGATACTCACCGAACCCACCATGGGTCTGAGTTTCCGCAAGGACAGGGATCGCCCGCACCCAGGGCACGGATGTTTTGATGCCGGTCAGCTTGAGCGGACCCTCGCCGGTTTGACTCAGTTGCAGGGGTAAATCACTCTCGCCAGCGCCAAAAATCAGCTGTTGAGGTTGCATGACGAGCGCTGCGGGGAGGCTCCCCCCCTCAGCCAGCAACTGGGCAGCACGCACCGCCTGCTTTGCGTTGATCAGGCCAAAACCAAACTGGTCATTACGCACTGCGGCACCATCGGTACCGAGATCTTCAGTCAGAGCCCCGGCCGCGAGCAGAGCTTCAAATTCGGCCGGGGTCAAAGCGGGATCAACCGCCAACATCAGTGCAACCACTGCCGCAACCTGCGGAACCGCCATGGATGTTCCCATGGAGGGCACATAGCTGTAATGACGCGGTTGAGAGGAAGGGACAGCGCTGGTGGTTATGATCCCATCCGGAACAGCATCAGCATTCTGATCAGTATTCAGATTGCCACCTGGCGCGGCAAGATCAATGCTCACACCGCTATTGGAGTAGAATGCCAGCTTTTTTTGGATATCTACCGCACTGACCGCCATCACTCCAGCGTAGGCGCCAGGATAGAAAGGCAGGCTGCTGGCGTCATTGCCAGCCGCGGCAAAAACGAAAATACCGGCCTCATAGAGCTGGCTGAAAAGATCCTGTTCAGCCGGGGTGTATCCGCCGCCGCCAAGGCTCAGGTTGATGATTTTGGCGGGCTGGGCTGGAACTCTCCCGGAATCGTTGCTGAGGCCGGCGGCATAGCGCAATCCCTGAATAATATCATGACTGGAGCGTTCCCCCTGACCAAAAACCCGCAGCGGCATAATCCTGGCGGACCAGTCAATACCTGCGATTCCGATACCGTTATTGCCCAGCGCCCCCAGAACTCCCGCGATACGCGTACCATGAAAGGGGATGCCATTGGCCGGGCCGATAACGCCAGGGTCTTCAGGGTTGGGGTCGATGCCGTCACCATCGGCAGCGCTATCAGGCTGAGAGACAAAATCATAACCGGCGCAGCCCTCTGTTTGCGTGCAAATGCGCCCGATGAGGTCGGGATGATCAGGCAAGATCCCGCTGTCCAGTAAAGCGATAACGACATCGGAAGAGCCAGTTGTGGTGTGCCAGGCCGCTGGTAATTCAAGCATCGTCGCATTCCATTGCCGCGAAAAATGCTCGTCATCGGGGATGGATGCTCCAGGGCTTAGCGGATTAAGCGCGGGACCTTGGGGTGAGGCAAACCTGGCTTGCATGTAAGGGTGAGGAGAAACTTGCACTGACGCCGCGTCCTCTAAGGGTGCGGGGATGGGCATGATCTGCAGATGATAATTGGACGCACCACGCTGGGCCTTGACCAGCAGTTGGTAATCGCCACTGACCAAGACCTTGATCAGCTCTTGCGGACCCTCTTCCTCAGCCGCCTGAACATCTTTTTGCGTCTCTGAGTCGACGAGATAAAGATCAAAGTCGGGATTGGCCGGATTCGTCTGACTGCCATCATGTTCGGCTATAAGCAGGGATATAATTTGACCGGCAACCAGGTTGAGACGATACCAGTCTTCATCATCAGCCCGTTTCTCAAAACGGTCGCCACTGACGCCAGTTGCTGACGCGGTCAGATAGCCCCCAAGACTGACTGGTGACATAAGAGGCTGCGCTGTCTCCGGGGAATTATTACTGATAACAACAGCGCCAGGGTCGTTGGTATCAGAGTCAACAGCGGTCGTTGAGCCAGGCGTTAGCGTCCCCTTGAGACTGAAGATTTGCGGGGATAGAAGCTGAGCTTGATTTGCTGAGGCAGGACCAAGAAATGGCGAGAACTGCAGCAACACACCGACAACCAATAGCGGCCCAAGATATCGTGAACATAACGAAGCAAAACAAGGCCCCAGACACAAAGAACGAGCCCTCACCCCTGGTGGTTCCCCATGCCAGCCTCCCCTTCTCATATGCCGCCTCAACGATTTAACCTTTGCTCCAGAGGTTAACGGACTCCAGCCATTTTCATTTCATGAACGAAATCGGACCCACTTAACATCCCGGTGAGACGGACCCACTTATCCTGCTCAGGCAGTTTGATGAAATTGAGCGGCTGATGATCCATCTTATCGGCAAAGAAAGTATTAAATGCTGTGGTCGCTTTTTCGATATCGAGTCGACTCCCGGTCAGCAACGTCCAGCCTGGTTTGCCATTAAATTTTTTGCGATAGCTGTTTAACACTTCAGGGGAATCATGCTCAGGGTCGATGGTGATCGAGATCAACAGGATATCGTCCGTCTTGTCTCCCAGTTCACGCTGCAGATCGATATAGCCCATCGACAACAGGGGACAGATAGTGGTGCAGGTCGCGTAGATAAAATTAACGATCACCGGTTTGTCAGTTTGTAGCAGTTGCGCAAGCGACACGCGCTGTCCTTCATGATTGGTCAACGTCAGGTCGGGAATCTGGTAAGATTCGACGCTGCGCTCATAGTTTTTATTGTTCATCATCGCCTTATGGGCCGAATGGTCAGCCATTTTCCCACCGCTCATATCATGGCCAGACATATCATGGTGCATGGCACATCCAGCCAGCAGCAGCGCGGCGAAAAGCAATGCGGAAGGGAGTTGTCGTTTCATCGGAATCATTCTTGTCTCCTTGAGGAAGTCGGGTATTTATGGATGGCTGGGGAGAAACTCACCCCTAGGCCAAATGAGGATTGAAAACAAACGCCAGGGTTAATGAGCAAAGACCCTGCCAGTTCCAATCAGACAGGACCGACCTGCAGTTTTACTGATGACAGCTACGCAATGCAAAAAACGATCGAGAGAAAAGGCTGAGAAATATCAACCTTTCTGGTTATGATTACGACAGCTTGGCAACCTGTTGCCGTTTCTTTAATCGTTTATTCAGCGTCTGCCGCCCGATCCCCAGCAGGTTGCTGGCGATCCCCTGATTGCCTTTGGCCAGCTTCATCGCTTCATCGATCAGATAATCTTCGACCTCACCGATCTTGGGGAAATGGCCGAAAAATGCAGCGAGTGGTTCAGTTTCAGGCACCGCGGGTTTATCACGCACCGCCGGCGAACGCCTCTCTTCGCCGATCACGGCGCTAAAGGATTCCATCGAAAGGATTCCACCGGTATGCCGAATGACAGCATCACTGACCAGGGCTTCGAGTTCACGAACATTGCCCGGAAAGGGGTAGATCGCGAGCAACACGGCAAGCTCGGGAGGCGCGGTCGGTTTCTTCTTGCCGAGTTTCTGTGCTGTGCTTTCAAGAAAATGTTCGAGCAACAGAGGGATATCATCAGACCGATCGCGTAGTGGTGGCAAGAGGATCTGGTGAGCAAAGAGCCGATAATAAAGATCGTTGCGAAATTTACCTGCGGAAATCAGCTGCTGCAGGTTGCGATTGGTCGCCATAACGATGCGTGCATCGCTCTTCTGGAGCAGATCGGAACCGACCGGGTAGTATTCCTGCTCCTGTAGCAGACGCAACAACTTGATCTGCGATGCTTCGTTGATATCGCCGATCTCGTCGAGGAACAGGGTCCCACCTGCAGCCCGTGCAATCAAACCTTCGCGGCTGACTTCGGCACCGGTAAAAGCGCCCTTTTTATGCCCGAAGAGTGTATCGGTAAACATATTATCGTCGAGCCCGGCGACGTTGAGCGCAACGAACTCGCCTTTGCAGCCGCTGAGTTGATGAATCGCTCTGGCGATCTGCTCCTTGCCGACGCCGGTTTCGCCGATAATCATAATCGGCTCGCGCGTCGTCGAGACCACCTCGACATACTGAAAAACAGCACGCATCTTCTTGCTCCGGGTAATGATCGGAGCAAAAACATCAGGGTTGTCAAGGCGATCCGCAAGCATGTACTGCTTGAGTGATGAGAGTTCGTTCGCCATACTGCGCATTTTAAGGGCCTTGCGCACACTTGCGACCAGTCGGCTGGCTTCAACCGGTTTGACCAGGTAGTCGTAGGCGCCCATCTTCATCGCCTCAACGACGGTATCTATTTCATCGTTCGCTGTCACCATAATCACCGGGATATCAGGATACTCCTTGACGATTTTGGGGAGCAGTTCAAGCCCGGATATTTGCGGCATGCGCAAGTCAAGCACCACAACCGCAATCGGCTCCTCAGTCAGCAGATCCATCACCCGCGTACTGTCGTTCAGAGTGATAACTCCTTTGAGACTACTGACCTGCAGATTGAGCATCGTGGATTTAAGGATCTGTGGTTCGTCATCAACTAACAGTATTTTTTTTAACTCAGGGAGAGATGATGGCACGAGTTGATACTCCTTGGAAAATTCTGGTGGCAATCCTCAAATATTCAACGTTAACCTTATCATATGTGGTAATGCCATTGGCACCAGTCAATCGAAAATATTTGTCATATAAATTTAAATTCTGTCTTGTGCTCGTTCGCTCTGCTGACTTGATTTTGAGGCCACTCCTTCACATCATCAAACAGCCGGCAACTTAACAGTGAAGATCGTCCCCCCCTCGGGCGGGCTGGAAAATTCAAGATGGCCGCCGTGTTCCTTGATGATTGACTGACTGATCGAGAGACCAAGTCCAGTCCCGCCAGTCTCAAGTTTTGTGGTGAAAAAGGGTTCAAATAATTTCTCATGAAACTCCGGTGGCAGACCAACACCCTGATCGCGAACACTCACTATGACTTCGCGAATCAATGGATTATGCTGGGTCGTCAACCAGACCGCGGAGTTTTTATCCGGTAACGCCTGAAAGGCATTCATCAGTAAATTTATAATAACCTGGCCGAGCTGCTGCCTGCTGCCAAGAACCAGAGGCATCTCATCGGCGAGATTGAGGTTGAAATTAGCGGTATGAATAACCAGTTCATGGTGAAGCATCGAAATCGACTCGGTGACAACCTTATTGATATCAACTTCATCAGCTGGTCGATTCGGGTCTTCCCGAGCGAAACGTTTGAGATCGTTCACGATTGCGTTGATCCGTCTTGAACCGTCAGTGATCCCATGAAAAATCTCGGGGGTATGTTGCTCAAGCTCGCTAAACGGCATCCCCCCGAGAAGAAATTCTCCATTTTCACGATAATAATAGGTCAATAAGAGCTGCGCATCCTTCCAGACACGCTCCAACAGTTGAGCGCTTGACAGCACTAAATTATTCGGATTATTGATCTCGTGGGCCACACCAGAAACCAGCAAACCAAGAGACGTCATCTTATTGGTTTGAATCAACTTGGCTTGAATCTCGCGCGCTTCATCTTCAAGGCGCACCCGTTCGCTGATGTCACGCACAGTAAAATAGATGACCTGCGAACCCTTCAGACTCACTATTTTGCCACGCACCGAAACGACAATCGGCTCCCCTCCTCTTGGGTGATTGATCAATTTATCAATCTGTCCCTGACCTTGGGTCTCGATCGTCTGAAGAAGCTCCATAAAGCGCGGGTAAGTCTCGTCATCGCAGAAGGCGCCGACTCCTTTAATCTGCAACTCGGATTGAGAAAAGCCATAAAGACGCTCGGTCGTAATGTTCACGTCAAGAATCTTGCCCGTACCCAGCTCAAAAAACAGAATGGCATCTTCGGTCTGGTTAAAAATCTCGCGAAAAATCGCATCAGTCGCCAGCAGCGCGTCCTCGGTCGCCTTACGCTCAGAGATGTCACGCAGTAGCAGCAAGAACTCTTGTGACCCTTTAAACTGAATTTTACTAAGTGAGACATCCAGAATTGTGCTGCTACCATCGCTGCGACTGGCTGTTATTTCATGAAAATCGAGGGGAGTGCTCGTCTCTTGAAAAACCAATTGCTCCAGGGCAGCCGATAGATCGATCTGCCTCGAATCGAGCAATGCTGAGGCAGAAGAGCCGATAACCTGTTCTGCGGATAAACCGAAAATCTGTTGGGCGGCAAGATTGAATGAGGCAATTGTCCCCCCTTGATCGATCTTGATGATGGCATCGACGACCTGATCGTAGATAGCATCAGTCCGGGCTCTTTCTGATTGTGCCAGTCGCCTGAGCGGTCGTACGACCAGCAGGTACAGCAAGGGCGCAATGAACAGCACCGTCACAAATCCATCAAAGACCTGAAAAAAAACCTTGGAAAAAGGGAGAATCAGATGCGGAAAAAGGATCTCTTGCACCAGATCGGCGAGAAAGATCATGAAGAGCAACAGGACATACAGAGTCGCTGGTGCGTTGAGAAAATCGGCCAATGGCTCGAGACGATAGTGAAGTTCGAGTCGATAGAGCAACCACCAGAAGAGCGGCCCGCTGAGGACGACCGTGAGGGCACCATCGACAATATGTTCTAGACTGGGGGGGGTATCAAATACCGGCATCAGCACCGGAAGATAAAACATGATACCGAGTTGAATGAGGTAGAGCCCGGCAAGCACCTTTAGATACAGCGAAAAGGCAGCAAAGACATAGCCGCCCTGGCCTTTGAACTTTTCACGAAATGCCGGTCGGAAGACAAAAAACCAGAGCGGTAAGGAGATAACAAATATCAGGGTCGATGCGTCGAGGAAAGCCATTTGGTAGATCGTCGTCTCATGCAACAGACCACTGTAAAGTTGCATAACCATGACTTCGGCGGCAAATACGGCCATCATGATCATACTGAAGATCCCGAGCAGAGACGTCAGTTGAGTCTTTTCAAGTTGCGGATGTCGCATCAAACAAGAACCCCCGGCGGTAAAAATTGTTATTTGTTATTTATTCTTTGTCACTTGTCACTTGTCTTTTTACCTTTATCCTTTTTCCTATTCATACTCATACCCTTGGGGGTTTTGCTGCTGCCAGTTCCATCCATCCTGACACATCTCGCGCAAACCTAGTTCGGCTTGCCAGCCGAGTTCCTGTTGGGCAAAGCTCGGGTCAGCATAGCAGGCGGCGATATCTCCGGCGCGGCGGCTGATGATCTGATAGGCGATCTCGCGGCCGGAGGTGGCTGCGAAGGTTTTGATCATCTCCAGCACCGAATACCCCTGGCCGGTCCCCAGGTTGACGGTTAACAGGCCGGGTTTTCTCTCCTGACGCTCAAGGGCACAGAGATGGCCACGTGCCAGGTCGACGACGTGGATGTAATCGCGGACCCCGGTGCCATCAGCGGTCTCGTAGTCATCGCCGAAGACCGATAGACAATCCCGTTGTCCGACCGCGACCTGGGTAATAAAGGGGAACAGATTATTGGGGATACCATTCGGATCTTCACCAATCAGCCCTGATGGGTGTGCGCCGACCGGGTTAAAATAGCGCAGAATAGTGATCCGCCACTCTGGGTCGGACAGCTGAAGATCGCGCAGCATCTCCTCGATGAAGAGTTTGGTGCGGCCGTAGGGGTTGGTCGCGGCGGTGGGTGCATCTTCGCGAATTGGCAGGCTCTGCGGATCGCCATAGACCGTGGCCGAAGAGCTGAAGACCAACTGCTTGACCCCGGCCGCAGACATGGCGTCACAGAGGGTTGCCGTGCCACAGATATTATTTTGATAGTAGGCCAGTGGTTTTTCAATCGATTCACCGACCGCCTTTAGTCCGGCAAAATGGATAACAGCATCAATTTGCTGACCGGAGAAAACCTGATCAAGGGCCTTGCGGTCACAGATATCGGCCTGGATCAAATCAACTTTTTTTCCGCTAATGTGCTCGACCCGCTTGAGTGCAAGCGAAGAGCTGTTGCTCAGATTATCATAGACCAGGACCTGATGCCCGGCCGCCAGCAGTTCGACCAGGGTGTGGGTGCCGATATAGCCGGCCCCGCCGGTCACAAGAATATTCATAATCCCTCCAGAAAAGGTCACGCGGAGTCAAAGCCGAGTAAAGACTTGCGCATATTTTTAACACATAAGGGGGAGAGTCTCCAGCAGGACGGAGCTAAAAAAAACACCCTGCTGCGACTGCAAAAAAAATAAAAATAGCTCAGCAGCCGGAGGTAGCCAGCTACTGAGCTATCAGAAAGGGTGACATAATATCGCCCCCTCGCAATTATAAAACACCGTTACCGGCAAAGCGTCAAGGGTAAAAATATTAAAACTCGGTGCTCGCCGCGATGATTCAAAGATGACACGGAGAGATCAAACCCAAAAATTTTATCTTTGCTTAACCTTTGGTACTGGTTTTAGCCTGTGCCGTTATCCGCGTCAATCCGCGTGTATCAGCGGCTGAAAAAAAGATTTTAAGCCTTTAGCCGCTGATTAACGCTGATGTGCGCGGATAGATCTTAAGGTCAAAGGCGCATCGCGCAGAGACGCAGAGACGCGGAGGAAGCAAAATCAAGGATCACAACCTATTTTTTGGGGTGTGATTATCCCAAAAGCGATTTACCTGGTTTCTCTGCGCCTCTGCGTCAAAAGAGAGCGCAAGCGAACGGGCGTGAGATAGCCTTTGACAATTGTCTTCGCTTTCATCAGCGTCAATCCGCGTGGATCAGCGGCTGAAAAAAAGATTTTAAGATTTTAGCCGCGGATGAACGCTGATATGCGCGGATAGATCTAACAACAAGAGCTGGTCTTGGTTTGCCCCTGCTAAGCATTCATCCTGCCCATCCTGCATATCCCTGTAAATAAAGGTTCTAAGCCCTGAAGTTCTGTTTAACAGGGATGGACAGGATACGCAGGATACGAGCACAACCACGCAGCCTGATTGTGCAGTTATCAGCGTTAATCCGCGTGTATCAGCGGCGGGGAAAAGATTTTTTGCTTATCCACTTGGCTCAACTAAACTTTATAACCGTAAACAGAGCCAAAACTTTTCTCGCGCAGAGCCGCAGAGACCGCAGAGGAAGATCAATCCAGACCTGTAAGTTCTCGTCTTAACGTTTTCTCTGCGTGCTCTGCGTCTTTAGTGAGTGTAAGCGAACGAGCGCGAGATGATTTTGGATTTTTTGGTTATGGGTGGAGTGAAGTAGATAACCACTAAAGACTTTAAAGCCTTCAGCCCCGGATCAACGCTGATGTGCGCGGATAAGGTCAAGCTCCAAAGACTTACCCGGGTGTCCCCTGCCCCTTAGAGTTCAATCTTAGTCATAATCAGCATTCATCAGATTGTATCCATGGCAAAAACACATTAAACGCGATTAGCCGGGAGCATACTCAAGCAGGGTCAGACTTTCCAGATGGTAGGTCTGCGGAAACATATCAAGCGGGCGGCTCTCAATCACCCGATAGCCATTGTCGAGCAGTAGTTTCAGGTCACGTGCCAAGGTCATCGGATCGCAGGAGATGTAGAGGATCCGCTTGACGCGCTCTTTAAGCAGGTCGGCAACCACCTCTTTGGCACCGCAGCGCGGTGGATCAAGCAGGACCAGATCGAACCCCCGATCGCCAGCGAAGGCGGCGTAAGCTCCCTCGGCCGAACGGGCATAGAAATCGATATTAGACAGCTGATTACGCCGGGCGTTGAGCTTGCCCTGAGAAATCGAACCGGCATGCTCTTCGACTGCAACGACATTTTCTACGCGGCGCGCAAACGCCAGGCTGAAATTCCCCATACCGCAATAGAGGTCAAGTACCCGCCAGCTCTTTTGTGGCTCAGCGAGACGTAGAACTTCGCTGACCATCCGCCGGTTCTGAGCCAGGTTAATCTGGGCGAAACCGCCAGCGCCATAAGCCAGCTGCAGCGGTGGGTTGTCGATCTCGATCGACAGATCAGCGGGACCAGAAATATGGCGCAAGTTCGACCTGGAGCCGGTTCGCAGGAAGAGCGAAAACCCCTTGCTTTGCTGAAACGGCTGCAAACAGGCGATCAGCCCGGCGATCTCTTTGCCTGCGTAATGGATGACCACCCGCAGCTGTTGATCGTCACCGATCTCCATGTCGACCTGGCTGATCTGCGCAGCGAAGGGGCTCTGTTGCAGGAGTTCGCGTAAGACCGGTAACAACTGGTTAAAAGCGGGGGCAGCAACCGGACAAAACTGCACATCGACAACAAAGTGGCTGCCGGGGCGGAAAAAACCGATCACCAGCCTGCCATCAGCGAGCTGATGGCACTTGAACTGAACCCGGCTACGGTAGTGCCAGGCGTCGTTCGATTCGAGAATAGATGAGACCTGCCCTGCTTCCAGACCGCACTGGCGCTGCAGGGTCTGACGAAAGATCTGCTCCTTATGACGCAACTGCTCGGCATAGGGGAGCATCTGCCACTGACAACCACCGCATTCACCAAACACAGCACAGTCAGGCTGACAACGCTGCGGCGACTCTTGCTCAAAGCTTACAACCTCGGCTTCGGCGTGGCGCTTCTTCTCGCGCGTCAGCCGGGCCCAGACCAGATCGCCGGGGACAGCACCACGGACGAAGATGACCCGCCCATCTAAACGTGCGACCCCTGCGCCGCCGAAGGCAAGCGACTCGATCTGAAGCGGGCCGATCAGCCCCTGGTTCGCGCTCAGACTTGACTCTGCGGGCTGAACGGATCAGCGGCAAAGTTGAGGGTGGCAAAGTAGTCATCGTTGGTTTCGGCGCGCCGAATCAGCTCAACGCTGCCATCCTCCCGCAACAGCAGCTCTTTGGGCCGCAGACGACCGTTGTACTGAAAGCCCATGGCGTGACCGTGAGCGCCGGTATCGTGGATCATCACCAGGTCACCCTCTTCGATCTGCGGCAACTCACGCTGGACAGCGAACTTGTCATTGTTTTCACACAGCGAACCGACCAGGTCGATCACCTCGCTTGGCCGTTTTTCACTGCCGATGACATCGACATGATGGTAGGCATCGTACATCGCCGGGCGCATCAGCGCCGACATGCAGGCATCGACGCCGACATACTTGCGATAGGTGTCCTTGTGATTGATCGCGCGCGTGATCAGCGCGCCGTGCGGACCGGTCATATAGCGACCGCTCTCCATCACCATCTTCGGCGCATAGCCATGGGTGGTCTTGAACTTATCAAACAGGGCGGTGATCTCCTGCGCCATCGCCTGCAGGTCGAGGGGCTGCTGCTCGGGGCGGTAAGGGATGCCGAAGCCACCACCGATGTTCAAAAACTCGAAACGGATGCCGGTCTCTTTTTCGACTTCAGCAGCGATCCCCAACAACATACGTGAGGTCTCAACCATATAGCTGTAATCGAGCTCGTTAGAAGCGACCATGGTGTGCAGCCCGAAGCGGGTCGCCCCCAGCTCTCGCGCCTTGACATAGGCCGCGACCACCTGTTCGTGAGTCACGCCATACTTGGCTTCGACCGGGTTGCCGATAATCAGGTTACCCGTCCGTCTGGGGCCCGGGTTGTAACGGAAACAGACCAACTCAGGCAGTTTGGGGACCTTATCGAGCAGCAGGATGTCATCCAGGTTAAGGATGCAGCCACCGTCCTGTGCGGCGAAATTGAACTCCTCTTCAGTGGTGTTATTCGATGTGAACATGATCTGTTCGCCTGACGCACCAACCTCGCGACTCATGATCAGTTCAGGGATCGAACTGCAGTCGAAGCCGAAGCCCATCTCCTGCATCAGTTGCAGGATACGCGTGTTCGGCAGTGCCTTGACCGCATAGTATTCCTGAAAACCCTCGATGCCGGAGAAGGCGGCCTTCAAGTCCTCGCCGGTCTTACGGATACCAACCTCATCATAGATATGAAAGGGGGTGCCGTAGTGGGCGGCGATCTCTTCAACAACGGGTTGCAAACGGGATTTAAAATCTTCGGACATGGGCATGGGTCGGACTCCTTCAAGGTCTCTAAATGAAATTCTGTTTTCCAGTCATCTACTTCGTTCCAGTAGACACTAATATACGATTGACAAAAGCAACACCAGCCTCGCGCTCGTTCGCTTTGCTCACTAAAGACGCAAAGTCGCAGAGAAAGATCAATCTCGTCATGAAGTAAGGTTGAAACAGCATAACTAAAAGGTTTTCTCTGCAAGCTCTGCGCGAGATGCGTTTAAATGAATTTACTGATTCCCTCACGCAGACAGCGGCCAAGCTCTTGAAGCGAAGTGACACGCAGCTTAACCAGATAGATACAGTCGCCGCTGAACTGGAACACTTCCTGAGCACCGGGAATTTCAGTGAGCCGCTGACCCACATCAACCGCCCCAGTCATCTGAAGCTGAACTAAGGTAACACCAGCCTCGCGCTCGTTCGCTTTGCTCACTAAAGACGCAGAGTCGCAGAGAAAGATCAATCTTGTCATGAAGTTAAGGCTGAAACAGCTTAGCTAAAAAGTTTTCTCTGCGTCTTTGCGTCTCTGCGCGAGATGCGTTTAAATGAATTTACTGATTCAGATTTATTTTTCGGGTCTCTTTTAAAATATCAAGAACGATCTGCGCACTGACATGAGAGACGCTATCGATCGCGGCAAAATCCTCACGCAGACAGCGGCCGAGTTCTTGAAGCGAGGTCACGCGCAATTTGACCAGATAGTTACAATCGCCACTGATCTGAAAAACTTCCTGAGCACCGGGGATATCGGCGAGTTGCGGACCCACATCGACCGAACCTGTCACCTGAAGCTGGACAAAGGCGACCAGCCCCTGGCCAAAGTGGGCCGGATTGAGCCGCACTTCATATCCCTGGATAATCCCCTGTTGCTCAAGTTTACGGATCCGCTCGAGGATAGCTGAAGGAGCCATACCAACCTGACGCGCCACCTCAGCGTTGGGGATTCGCGCCTTTTGCTGAAGAATCTCCAGAATTTTCAAGTCAATTTCGTCAAATGTTCTTTCTTCATTCATCATTCCAGAATATTATTCTGCCAGATGGGTCAAAGTCAAGGGGTAGGACTGTGAGGTGTGAGGTGTGAGGTGTGAGGTGTGAGGTGTGAGGTGTGAGGTGAATTTATATCCTGGCGTTCAGACGTGAACAGAAGCGCGAGACCCCGACAGCCAGTCCTGGCGAGTTACCGGGCATGACATGTGGCAGATCAAGATAAAGAACGGCGGCAATCAAGGCGCCGTGGTGGATATTGCGGCCCAGCGCACTATTCACCCGGGCCAACAGGCGTTCTGAGCCCGGAGAGTAGTGGGTTGCGTAGTCGTCAAACAGGCAGCCCGAAAGCCAGGTGCAGCAATCGGAAAAATCGGTATAAGAGTCGAGCAGGAGTTGCCGACTGCTGGCGAAGTCGACCTTAAAGAAACGACAATAATCTGAGGTCACCATACCATCGACACAAAGATTGGAGATCCTCCCAACAAAATGCTGATACTCTTCACTGCTACAGACAATCACAACCTGCCCTCCGCTAGTCGAATACTCAGCCCCTCCAAAAAAACATCACAAATTCGAAGAGATACATCATAAAAACGAAATTCACTACTGGCAAGAAAAACTTTAATGAATTGCTAAATTAATTATTTCTGGATGCATAACGAGCCAGAGACTTTTCAAAAAAGCGGAGAAGAGCGAAGAAGGATTCCTTGACTGGATGTTGATCAAAGTCGACTAAAGGTCTTGAAATATAGACGAATTTACTCCCTGCATGCAGACAAGCAAGACCACCAGTCATCAGGCGATCATCCAGCAAGGCAACCTGATCACATGCACAGCCACCTAATGCAGCAACTTTCTCCAGTCCATCAGGATAGGGTTTCTTACGCACACCGCCAACAAAAACAATCCTAGGAAACTGTTGCTTGAAATATTGAAGACGGGCAATTGAGGGTTTGTTGCTCAGGATATAGACATGACCAGCACCAAAGATCTGAAGAGCCTGATGGAGAACCAACTGGGTTTCACTGAGGGGTTCATCTCCGGCATGGGGTGCAAGCACGCCATCAAAATCAAACACCAGGGCTTGAATTCCCTCGCTCTTTAACCCAGCGAGGTCGACATCAACCGTCCCCTGCTCTGGAGTCTCGGCCAACAGACGACCAAGCGTACAGCGCTGACGATGGCCTGCAATCAGGCCGTAGAGGACATGATTCATTCGTCCCTCCTGAAATCTAAACGGCGAAACATCCAGATGATGCTTCAACCCTCTTCTTTTTTAACCAGAGCCGTTAGGTAAATAGCATAATCAACCAGCGACCAGAGGGTCACCAGCAGGATAATCAGAGAGACATAGGGGACCACTATGGCGACGTCGAAATCGAACCGGGCCAAAAAACCGATCAGCAGCAGCATGAAGAAACCGACCGCCTGAGCCCAGGCCTTGATCTTGCCTGACATCCGCGATGCCATAACAACATTGGCTTTCATGGCAAAGAGTCGAATATAGCTGACCGAAACATCGCGCAGGGCCATTACCACCGGCAACCAGAGCGGGACAAGGCCGACATGAGCCAGCGAAAAGAACATGATCAGCCGGGCAATTGAATCAGTATAGGGGTCAAAAAACTTGCCGAAGTCGCTGGTCAGATCGTACTTGCGGGCCATCATACCATCGAACAGATCAGTCAACTCTGCCATGCCACCTAAAATTGCTGCCGCAAAAATCGTCCAGGCATTCAATCCGTAAGCTGCAAAAACAGCCGCCAGAATAGCTGCAATAAAGACCCGCGAAGCGGTCAGAATCTGTAGATATAAATACTGTCGATTTTGCATCTGGACCCCGAAATAGAGAAGAAGGTTGAAAAGTTTACGGATATTAGCAGAAAAACTACCGTACTGCCAGAGGCGTGATACCAAAGGTGTGAGGTGTGGAATCAACACCTAAAACCTAGCGACCAGCAGCTAATGCCTGCAGCATGTCAATAAATTGTTCGATCTCTTCATCCGTATTGTAATAGTGGAGTGAGGCCCGGACCAACGGGAAATGGGGAGCAAGGGTCGAGCTGAGGGGGTTGGCATTGAATGGGACAGTTGAAGTATTAATACCGGCCTCAGCCAGGCCCCGCTGAATTTTTTCTGCAGAAAGATGAGAAGTGTAAAAAGTCACAATACCGCAGTGTTCCAGCCCTTTATCGGCCAGACTGACACCTGAAATATTTGCCAGTTCGCTCCGCAGAGTTTGCGCCAGGTGATTGATCCGCGCACCGATCCTGTCAAGCCCCCATTCAAGAGCATAGTCGATCGCCACCCCGAGAGCGAATTGACCGGCATAGCTCCGCTCCCAGCATTCGAAACGACGGGCATCGGCGCGCAGTTCGTATTGGTCGGCCGCAACCAAGTTGGCGGCATGGTGATTCAGTTGCGCTGGTTCGAGCTTTTCAAGCAGACTTTGTCGAACATATAAGAGCCCTGTGCCACGTGGTGCGCGCAGAAACTTACGCCCGGTACCACAGAGCAAATCACAACCGATGGCTTCGACATCGACCGGCAATTGACCGAGAACCTGGCAGGCATCGAGTAGATAAGGGATTCCGGCAGCCCTGGCGATACATCCAACTGCCGCCGCCGGATTGACGAGCCCCCCGCCAGAAGGGACCTGGGTCAAGCAGATCAGCCTAACCCGCTCATCAATCAATTCTTCGAGAGCAGCGACATCAATCTGACCATAATCATCATCCGGGACCTGAATGATCTCTACCCCGGTTAACCGCGCTCGGTGCAGCATGGCAACCAGGTTGCTGCCATATTCGGCAGAACCGACCAGAATGCGCTCACCTGGCTGAAAGCTAAGGGCGTAAAAGACCGAGTTCCAGGCGCGGGTAGCGCTATCAGCGAAGGCGATCTCTGGCGCGGAGCAGTTCAACAGGCGGGCTGAAGCACGATAGAAGTTCTCCAATTTGGCACTGTGCCGTGCCATGACCTCGTAGCCCCCCTGCTCTTCCTCTTGCTTGAGATAGGCGTAATGGGCGTCGGCGACCGGTACCGGCATCAGTGCCGCGCCGGCGTTGTTGAAATGAATAACATTCGCAGTACCGCGCGTCTCGCGCCGGGCTCGTTCGATATCGAACGGAATCTCCATCAGATTTTCCGTTCCCAGAGCGTCACCTGTGCGACCGTATGCTGGAACTTACGCGCCGTTTCGCGGATCACGAACTCGACATCCCTTGGCGCGCCGACAGCGCTGAAATGAACACTCAGGAGCTCATGTAACCCCTCCGAGGTCGTAAAAGGTTCCCCTGAACGGCGAAGCCCGCCGACCCAATTCCCCTTGCGAGTAAACTCCTCATTCCAGGTGTAGGGTGAAGCCAGCACCAACAGACCGCCGGGATTGAGGCGCAGGTGGATCTCGCTTAAAAAGCGGCATGGATCCGAGAGTCGGTCGAGTAAGTTGGCGGCCAGAATCAGATCGTAGCCGGAGAATTGCGGTTTCAGGTTGTGAGCGTCCCCCTGGCAGAACTCGATCCGCCCTCCGTCCGGCTCTAACTCCAGGTCAGGGAGAGACTTCTCGTGGAAGGAGACAATCTCCCCTTCTTCAGGCAGCTGGTAATGAATAACCCCTTTTTCCTGAAGTTGATGGGCGATGCGGATAAAGCGTGCGGAAAAATCGATCCCAGTGACAAAATCAAATTCTCTGGCCAGCTCGAAACTGGCACGACCAATGGCACAACCCAGGTCGAGCGCACGCTGCCTGGGTTTACCCGCAGTAGCCTGAAGACAGATGCGCGCCAACTCGCGCGGGAAATTATTGACCCCGAACTTCTGTGGACCATAGTGGGCATCGCAATACTGGGCGACAGCATCGTCGGTTTCATACATCGCTTCGGTGTGCTCCAGTTCTTGTTCTGCAGCAACATAGCGGAACCCGGCGTGCTGATAGAAGTGACGGCGGAAGGCATAGCGCGCATCGCGGGTCGCTTCGTTGCCGGTCGAGATCCAGGAACCGCCCTTGATCAGGTTGTGTTGGGTGTCGAAGGTCGGAGTCGAGAAATCATCGTACCAGGGGTGGATTTCAAATCCGGCAAAACCGGAAATCGGGGTTTCGGTCCATTGCCAGACGTTGCCGACCACATCGTAAAAGTCACCAAAAGCAAAGCGGTTGACCGGGCAGGATGAAGCCCAGTGTTCAAGATTGATATTCCCCGGCGCTTTGTCCCAGTCGGGTTGATCAGGGATCTGGTGCAGATCGTGGAGACGGTACCATTCATCCTCGGTCGGCAGTCGAATCGGCTCGCCGCTGGTCAACGCCCGCCAGTTGCAGAAAGCTTTGGCCTCGAGATAGTTCACCTCTACCGGCCAAGCCCAAGGCATCTCAATCTCCTGAGTCATCGTCCGCAATCGATAGCGGTCCCCTTCTTTCAGCCAGAAGAGAGGCTGTTCGGCTTGGGTAAATTCAAGCCAACGTTGGCCTTCATCGGTCCAGAACTCAGATTTACGGTATCCGCCAGCCTCGACAAAATCGCGATATTCGCGATTGGAGGTCAGATATTGACTCGCCTTAAAGTCTTCGACTGTAAATTGATGACGGCCGAATTCGTTGTCCCAGCCGTAAAGCCGATCGTCTCGGCTTTTACCGAGCACCACCTTGCCACCGGCAACCGGTAGCAAGCTATTCTCCGGGGCCGCTCCGCGCTCGGGGCAGAGATCCCACCCGGGGAGTGTCTTTACCTGCTCAAGAGGGAGTCGACGGATGATAACCGACGAGGTCTCTAGATGGATCCGCTGATGCTCGATCCCCATCATAAACGCCCAGAAGGGGTTGTCCCAATCAATCGGCAGACTCAACGGCAGGGTGCGGATCAGGGTATCGATCAGTGCGCGGACCTGACTACGGTAGTCTCTAACTTCGGCGACCCTCGGCCAGTCATAGTTGGCACTGTCCAGATCGTCCCAGGACATCTCATCCACGCCAATGGCAAACATCGACTCAAAGTGTGGATTGATGCGGTTATCGATGATTTTTGCAGCGAGCAACTTGTTAATATAAAAACTTGCTGTATGTCCGAAGTAAAATATCAAGGGATGACGTAAGGGCTCTGCACGCAGATAAAAAGCGGCTTCAGAGGCCAGAGAATCGTAGAGTTGTTCGTCAATACTGAAGGTTTTTTGAAAATAATCCAGAATCTCTGTGCGCTTTGCTTCGGCAGTCCCTTGATTAAGAATAAGAGTGCGGGTGCTGGACAGGGCCATAGACATCCTCCATTAAATCTGAATCATAAGTTGGTTTAGCCAGGGTCAAACACAGATATCAGGGATGCGATGATCAACGAAAAACAGTCTGTGTCAGCGGCTTAGCTAAAGATAGCGAGCGTAGAATCTGTCGCAGATATCCAGTTGAAATGGATCAAGATAGCTCAGAGCCTGTGCAAGTATAGCAGCTGGCACGCCTCCGTAGAAAGCCTCGGCAATACTACCGGCAATTGCGGCCTGAGTGTCGGCGTCTCCACCCAGTGAAACCGCGAGGCGGATTGCTGAAATAAAATCACTGCTCTCAAAAAAGCAACAAAGCGCTTCAGGGACCGATTTCTGACAGCTGACCTCAAAGGTATAGTCTGGCCTGATCTGCTCTAGTGGACGCTGCAGTTGGTATCCGAAGTTCTGTGTGAGATAGTCCTTGATTTCGGCTTTCGTGTGCTTATTCCGCGCCATAAAGATCGCTGCGGCAACAGCCTGAGCAGCTTTAATCCCTTCTGGATGATTATGACTCGGCATAGCTGTTTGAGTTGCAAGATCAAGAACCAGATCGAGATCATCTGAAACCCAGGCGACAGGGGCGACACGCATCGCCGAACCATTACCATAGGAGTTATAGGGGTGTTTGGAATTGGACGCTGCCCAGTCTGAAAAACGTTGGCCATAGCCAGCCTGCGGGTAACGCTGATAGAAATGATGGTAATTTTCGCCGAAAGAACCTGATTCAAGCAAAGCATGAGCTGTCGCCAGGGTCAGAATTGTATCATCGGTAAAACGGCACTCAGGGGTGAAGAGTTCAAAATCACAGGACTTGATCGGTTGGAACTCGAATCGCGAACCAATAATATCACCGACAATCGCGCCCAGCATGGCAAATCAGCCCATCAGCCAGTCATAGAGATATTTGCCGACAGCCCCAAGCAGGACCAGTTCGATCAAGGCCAGCGCCAAGGCAAATTGCCATTTTTTTTTGCGGCCTCGTAACTTTGGAGGCAGGAATCTTGACATATCCGCAGACATGTTCTGCCAAGCTTCAGCGAAGACGCTCTGCTCTGCTTTAGCTGAAGGTTGGCGGGTTTTGACTGAACCGGCTGCTCGTCTTTTTTGTCTCATCGCTCAGGTCCTCTATGATCTCCTGTGATTTAACTTCAATGGTACTTGCTATCGCCCTTTGCCGTGGTTTTCATAAGGGCAACTATCAAAATGGCAAAAGGGCCGATCAACAGGCTGATCGCTATCCATAAATAGACGTTACGGCCTTTACTTTTTGCGATTGAAACTGCCGCAGCGGCAAACACGACCCAGACCAGGAGTAATTGATCCATAAAATCCTCCGACACAGATTAACCAGCTTACTGAACAACTATGCACCGAAAGTGCATAGGTTCCTATTGGGACTGAAAGTCCCGAAAAAGCGCAACCATTAAGTACGTCATCCTCGCGAATGCGGGGATCTATGCTCATAATACCACTGGATTCCC
>Ga0316202_10001297_pt1 | contig 19972 bp, 10 predicted proteins | sample 3monrhotite_MG_FD_204934 | JGI IMG/M metagenome (GOLD analysis project Ga0316202, IMG submission 204934) | Microbial mat bacterial communities from mineral coupon in-situ incubated in ocean water Damariscotta River, Maine, United States -... | ecosystem: Environmental > Aquatic > Marine >... | reverse complement strand
CATCCAGAAGGTAATGTTTTAAAACATACTATAGCAGTTACAAATAGAGCACTAAGAACTGGTGATATAGACTTCGCACTTGCTGCATTATTTCATGATATAGGTAAAGATTCAACGGCAAAAATACATCCAAAGAAAGGTTTTTGGACACATCATGGACACGAGCATGTTTCTGCTAAACTCGTACTAAAGTACAAAAAATGGATAAAATCACAAGGTGGAAATGTGTTGGATATTTACTATATCGTAAAACAACATATGAGAATGAAAGTTTTTGATAAGATGAAGTGGACTAAACAAAAAAAATTAAGTCAGTTTAGAGCGTTTCCAAAACTAAAAAAGTTCGCAACAACTATGGATAAAGGTGGTAGAGGAATAAACGATTCTATACAAGTTGAGGGATTTGAGTTACCACTTGAAATTGGTGATACCGTTTTAATGGGAAAATTTAAAAATAAGAAAGTAGTAATTAAAACTATACAGATGAATGATAAAGGAGATTTAGAAATAAACGGAAAATCGGCATCTAAGTTTAGGATACTAAACAAAATCAAAGAAAGTACTTCAGTTGGTGGTGGATTTTCAGCGGATGCTGGGGAACCAGATACGATGTTTATTAGAAAAGGAGAAAAACGAGAACTTGGTACTTTAACTGGAAAACCAGAATTATGGTTTGACAATGGTGGATATAAACAAGTAGATTTTCCAGTAGCAGATGATATTTTTGGTAAAAAAGGTGGTGGAGAACAATATACAGCAAACTATAAAGTTACCGATTTAGGAGCAACTGAAGATTATGATTATAGTTATGAAGAGAGTGAAGGTTATATTGAATTGGATACATTGAAAGAGTCTTTACTTCAAGAAAGGATAGACTATTTAGATATATCAACTGAGATAGTAAAAGCATATAATTTAAAATCAAAAGTTAAATTTGCTACTGGAAGTACATTAGCAGAATATGTTCCAGAAACAGATACAATATATCTTAGAAGGTCATATCCATCTGTAAAAGAATTTCTTATAACTATTTTACATGAAATTAAACATGCTCTTGATGCTAAACAACTCGGTGTAAAAAAGTTTATGAAAAAGTATACTCAAGCAGGAACAATGGCTACATACAAAGGATTAGACCCACATGATAATAATAAATGGGAAGAGAGAGCAGAAAAATGGGCAAAGTACGAATTTAAAAGGATAAAAAATAAATTTAATCTTTGAGGAATTTGGTTGATATATATATATATTAGGAAAAGGTTTATTTTATGCTAAGTCGTTCAAGAAAAGCAAAAGGTCGTGTATTACAAAATAAGGTTAGAGAAGTTTTATTAGAAAACTTTAAAGACCTTGAACCCGATGATATAAAAACTGCAGTAATGGGTGAGTCTGGAGAGGATATTCATATGTCCCCAGCAGCAAGACGATTAATACCCTTAAGTATTGAATGTAAAAATCAAGAATCACTAAATATATGGAAATCACATGAACAAGCAGAAGAAAATTGTGGTGACCATACACCGTGTGTAGTATATAAAAGAAATAGGTCTAAGACTTACATATCATTAGAATTTGATAAATTTATACAAATATTAAAAGGTAACTGATTGCAATTAATTAATCTTTTAGAATCCGTATTAGGTATTTCTAAGGTTTTAAAGAAAGGTGAACACTCATTCTATTGTCCTTTCTGTAACCACTATAAAAAAAAACTTCAAGTAAACATACTATCACAAAAGTGGAGATGTTGGGTATGTGATAAAAAAGGTGGTAGTGTATTTTCTCTATTTCGTTTACTAAATGTTAGTAACGATAAAATGAAAAAACTTGATGAGTTTAAAAATGACTATATCGGAAGAAAAACATACACACAGAAAAAAGATATCGTACAACTCCCCAATGAATTTAAACCATTGTGGAAATTATCTAATACACCAGAATATAGAAATGCTTTACACTATCTAAAAGGAAGAACCATTGATATAATAGATATCCGTAGATATAACATAGGTTATTGTGAAACTGGAGATTATGGTGGAATGATAATTATACCATCATATGACTTATATGGTACATTAAACTTTTTTACTGGTAGAAGTTACTATCAAGACTCATATATGAAACACAAAAATCCACCAGTAACAAAAGATATAATCGGATTTGAAAATATGATAAATTGGAGAATACCGATAACAATAGTAGAGGGTGCGTTTGATGCTATCACGGTTCGTAGAAATTGTATCCCTTTATACGGAAAAGTTATAATGAATAACTTAAAAAAAATGATATTACAAAAAGGTGTAAAAGAAATAAATTTAGCTTTAGACCCAGACGCAATAAAAAACACATTACATACTGCTGAATACTTGATGAACGAAGGGGTGGAAGTAGTAGTTGTTCCGTTAGAAGAAAAAGACCCAAATGATATGGGTAGAAATGATTTTTATGACTTAGTAAGAAACACAAATCAACTTGACTTATCAAGTCTCGTTAAACTAAAATTCTCAATATGATAAAATTACCAATAGAAAAAGTAGACAGAATATATCACCTATCCGACATACATATTAGAAATGTCAAGAGACATACAGAATATAGAAGTGTCTTTAATAGAGCATATAAAGAAATACGAAAAAATACAGAAAATTCAGTAATATATTTAGGTGGGGACATTGTTCATGCTAAATTAGATATGTCTCCAGAATTAATAGATTTAACTTCTGAGTTTTTTACAGAATTAGCAAATCTATGTCCTTTACTTGTATTACCAGGAAACCATGATTGTAATTTAAATAACAAACATAGATTAGATGCTCTAAGTCCAATTATAAGAGCGTTAGACAACCCAAATATCCACTATCTAAAAGATTCTGGAGTATATCAAGTTGGGGATGTTGGTTTTAGTGTGATGAGTGTTTTTGAAGAAGCAGATTCTTATGTAAAAGCAAGTGAATTTGATTTAAAAACAAAAGTAGCATTATATCATGGGTCTGTATTTGGTTCACAGACAGATTTTGGTTTTATTTTACCTAATTCAGATATTGATAAAGATATATTTGATGGTTACGATATGGTACTATTAGGAGACATACATAAGAGACAATATCTTAATAATGAAAAGACAATAGCATATCCAGGGTCATTAATTCAACAGAACTTTGGTGAAGATTTTGGTAAAGGATTTTTAGTTTGGGATGTAGAAAAAAGAGATTCTAAATTTATTAATGTTCCAAATGATTATGGTTATTATACTATAAATGTTGTAAATGGACACATACCACCATTAGATGACTTACCAAAATACCCAAGACTTAGAGTTAAGTTTGAAAAAACAAGTTCTGCTGACATAAAAAAACTTGTAGCAGTAATTCAACAAAAAGCAAACGTAAAAGAACTTGCTATAATACGAACAGATAAACTTAGTCAAACTGGAACTGGGTCTTCGTTATCCAAAATAAATCTTGGGAATATAAGAGATACCATATACCAAAATAAACTTATTGTTGATTACTTAGAACAAAACTTTAATGTATTAGATGATGATACTTTACGAAGAGTGTGTAAGATTAACGAAATGTTAAATTTAAAACTACCTAATGTTGAAGTAGGAAGAAATATAAGTTGGAAACCGAAAAAATTTGAGTTTGATAATATGTTTAGTTATGGGGAAGATAACATAGTTGATTTTTCAAATATGGTTGGTAGTATGGGGTTGTTTGCAAATAATGCGAGTGGTAAGTCTTCATTATTAGATGCTTTAACATATTGTATTTTTGATAAATGTGCAAGAACATTTAAAGCAGTAAATATAATGAATACCGACAAGACAACATTCAAATGTAAATTTAACTTTGAAATAGATGGTGTTGATTACTTTATTGAGAGGCGAGCAAAAAAGAATAGAAAGGGTCAAGTAAAAGTTGATGTTGACTTTTGGAGTGAAATTGATGGTAAAGTAAAAAATCTAAATGGAGAGCAGAGACGAGAAACAAATAAAAGTATTTATTCTTATATTGGTTCATATGAAGACTTTATATTAACTTCTATGTCTTTACAAAACAACAATACTGGGTTTATTGATAAAAGTCAATCAGAAAAGAAAGACACATTAGCACAATTTTTAGATATTGGGTTATTTGACGAACTCTGGAAACTATCTAATGAAGAGTCTAATGAAGTATCTTCTGTAATAAAGGATTTAGAGAAACAAGACTTCTCATCTTCAATTGTTGATTTAAACAATGAGTTAAAAGATTTAAATAAACTTGATAAAGAAAAAAGTAAAGAACTTCTTAGTTACAGAAAACAAAGAGATGAACATTTAAATGAAATAAAACAGATATCTAAAAGAATAGTTAAGGTTCCAATAGATGGTGTTTCCTTTGATGAGTTGACAGACAAAAAAAGACTCTTAGTAGAAAGTCAAGAATCTATCAGTTCAGAATTAAAATCTATGGTAGAAAGTAAAGAAACCACACAGAAAAAAATAGTAGAAATACAAACAAAAATAAACATATTTGATACGGAAAAAATAAGTAGTTCATTAGAAAGGTATGGATTTCTACAAAGTAGTATAACAGATACAAATAACAAAGTAAATGTTGCTGATGTGAGATTAAATAACTTATTTGATAGTAAAGATGACTTAAGTAAATGGAACCCAAACCTGGGGTGTAACTCATGTATTACCAACCCATTATATTTAAAGGGTGTAGAGATTGATGAAGAAATTGATAAAGAAGAAGGTTCAATAAACTCTTTACGAAAGAAAAAAACAGATATGTCAAAAGAGATGTTTGATTTGGAAAAAATCATAGAAGAATCTAAAGAGTTAGACACACTATCTGAGACATATACACACGAAAGTCAACAATTAGAAGTTTTAATATTTGACTTAGATAAGAAGAACTATTCGTTTGAAAAATTAACCGATGAAATAGAAGAAGTTGAGAAGAAAATAGAAATCTATCGTAAGAACTCTGAACAAATAAAAAAGAATCAAGATATAAGAGCAAAAGTAAAAGTATTGGAATATGGTCTTGAAGAGGAGAACGGAAGACTTAACAGATGTCAAAGTGAGTTAACAAAAATTAAAACAAGTGTGGCAGTATGTGAAAACAAAATTCAGACAATCAAAGATTCTATAGATAGATTGCAAGACCTACAAGATGACTACTCAGCATATGAATATTATATGGAAGCAGTAAAAAGAAATGGTGTTCCATATGAATTAATATCAAGTGTTTTACCAGTATTAGAAAATGAAGTCAATAGTATTTTATCACAGATAGTAGAATTTAATTTAAAGTTTGAAGTGGATGGTAAAAATATAAATACCTTTATTGATTACGATACTGGAAGATGGCCTCTTGAAATGACAAGTGGTATGGAAAAATTTGTATCATCTCTTGCTATAAGAACATCTTTAATAGGTATATCTAACTTACCAAGACCTAACTTTCTTGCTATAGATGAAGGATTTGGTAACTTAGACTCGGATAACTTAAATTCTATGTTTATGTTATTTGATTACTTAAAATCAACATTTGATTTCATATTAATTATATCACATCTTGATTCAATGAGAGATGTAATGGACACTCTTATCAATATAAATAAAATAGATAGATTTAGTAAAGTTACTTACGAGAGTTAGACCTAAGAACATTCTTTGATACTGGTTTATAGTCATGTTTCTTTTCAACAAGAAGACTTGTAATCAAACCAGATAAACTTGTATAATTCATTTTAGAATATTGTGACGCCCATGTCCAAATGTCATCGGGGATAGTTATATTTATTCGTTTCTTCATACACACTCCTTACACATAATGTAGTTATTTTATAATAAGTATTTAGTTAGGTAGATATTTATAGTTATATTACTGGAGATATTGTTGATTATAAAAGAAAATGAATATCAAGGACTTCAAGAGTTTGATGTCCTCATAGAAGATTCAAACCCAAACTCTGATTACTTTCAAGTAACTGAATTTCCAGAAACCATACCTGGTGGAAAATCATTCTTTAAATTGTCAGCAGCAGCGGGATTACTACGCCCTGAATCAGAGATACGAGTAGAAATACTTGATGAATCTGGTCAAGTAATCTATACTGAGTATCCAGAATTTGTAGATGAGTCCGATAGAAGAATTATCTCTATATATGTCTACGATGACATACCACCTGGTATAGCAACCGTTACAATATTGGGTGAAGCAAAAACTTTTATAGATGGAACTCAAGTACCAGTAGATTGGGTAGGTACATTTAATGTTAGATGGCAAAGAACACTTAATGTAGAACCATTTAAGAAGAATAACTTTCCAATTCTTTTTGAAAGAGACCCATCAATACAAGTAGAGGAGATAGTAAAACCATATCTTGAAAGAGTAGTACCATCTGGTAGTAGTGTGACTACAACTGGAACATCAAACAATGCAGCATTTAAATTAGGTCTTGAGACTGCTGGTGAGGGTAATTTTTATCTTGTTAGTAATGGTGGATTTAAATTTGAAAATGAAATGATAAATTCAGCAGTAACTTTTAGTGCATTAACAAATCCTACATTCAATAAAAGAACATTTCCACAGACTTTTGGAAAAGGACCAGATGCATTTGTTATTGATAGCGCAGAAGTTCCTTATTTTGCTCAAATTAAAGATATAATAAATGATTCAAGAGTACTTGTTAGTAATCCATTTAGTATAAAATCGGAATTTAGTAAAACTGGAAAAGATAAATCTCCATTTGATAAAGACTTTGATGATAAATTCAAAAGTAGTGGACACTTTGCATTTGATGCAAGTAACTTTTCAATCTCATTTAGAAAAAAACCTACATTTACACAGACACAAAACTTAAGGTCTTTTGCAAAAATAAAACTTAATGATTTAAATACATTCTCTGGAGACATTCATCATATAAAAACTTTTATGACTTCACAAGGTTCTGTTGGTGGTTTTGAATTAGTAGATGAAACCGTATTAGAAGCAAGTGAGTTACTAATAAATGAAAATTCTATTGATTTAAAAGAACCGATAGGAGAATTTTTTAGTCAAGCTATAATAGATGATAATTGGATTGTATCATCCTCTGGAACTGAAATAAATGAGTTTACTGCTTCTCGTGAAACATCAAACTTAAATAATGCAGTATTTCTTTCTGGTTCAATTAGAGACCATAGTGGTAGTGTAACTTTTACACCACAGAGTGATATTAACTTTGCAACAAATGGTGATTATGAAATAACTTTTAAATCTTTTGTAGATGATGATGTTAATAGTGTTGATACTGGAAATATTGTTGATGTGTACTTAACTGGTTCAAGTTTCTTTTCTTCTTCTGCATATGTAGAACCTTATGGTTTAAAAATTTCTACTCTTAAAAGTAGTGGTTCTAAATATTTAGGAAGGTCAGATATAGATTTTACTACAAGTGAAACTGGAAATGGAAAAATATTATTTCATGTAAAGAAAGGGTTGTGGAGATTTTCCGATATAAGTATTCGTTCAGTAAAAGAGTCTGGTTTTAATCCAGCTACAACAACATTATACATTCCAATACCAACTGAAGCACAAGATGATGTGTTGGACTTTGAATTTAAATTTTATGATAATGACAATAACGAAGCATCAGCAAGTTTTCAAAAATTAGACAATGATTTTGCAGGTGGTAACACATTTATTGGTGGTGGTTCAAACTTAGTTACTGGTTCTGTATTTATTGGAAATTCAACTGGTTCTGGTATGGAAATGGCAGGAATAAACTCAGCATTTATGCGTTCGGTTGGTTATGAAGGATTTATTAGTGCATCTGCAGGAAGTGGTAGACCAGGATTTTTGTTTTATAGTGGTTCTGTATTGCCTAATAGTGGAGATGCCTATGATGGTGTAGGTTTTGAATTAAACGATGGAATAAGTGGGTCTATGGTCTTCAGAACAGATACGGGTGTATTTAATGTAAAAACCCCATCTTTCTTCTTAGGTTCTAACAATCAATTTGTTAGTGGTGCACTTGGTAACATAGAAATAAGTTCTTCAAACTTCCATTTAGATGCTGATGGTGATGTCACAATGCAAGGTACTATTACTGCTACAGCAGGAGCGATAGCAGGATGGTCAGTAGAATCTGATAAAATAGCAAAAAATGGAGTGGAATTAAATTCTGCTGAAAGTGGTCTTCGTGTTGTTAATTCAGCAGGAAGAGAAGTTGTTTATGTAGGTTCAAGAAGTCTACAAGAGGTTACTGGGTCAGCAACAACATCTTCATTTAATGGTAGTTTTGAAATAGCAACATTTAATAGTAGTCAAAGTGGTGGTGGGATGATACTTAGTAGTAGTAATCAAATTAGTGGATGGACAATGAATTTTACTGGGTCAGCAGGTGCAATAAAAATAGAATCAAATACTACTTATCCAAGTGCTTCTTTTATAGCAGTTGATGGTGATAATGCAATCGTAGTAGTTAATCCTGCAGGAGTATCAACATAATGGCAAAACGGTTTAAAGAGTTAAGAGCAAAATTCGGAAAGGTCACTGGATTTCCATCAGACCCAAGAAGTGACCCGTTCAGAAAAACACCTTCTGGAACAGAGACTTACCAAACTGGTAGTTTCTTCATAGAACAAATAGCCACTGGAAGTTTTTCAGGTGGAAACTCTATCTATGTTTCTTTTTACGCAGCAGGTGGTAGAGCAGGTGTTGATACATATTGGAGAATGTATTCACTTGATAATTCTGGTTCTATTCAAGCATTTGATGAAAATAAATTATTATATCCAAAAGCAAAAGGTGTAGCAACATCTGCAGATGATTATGCAGAAATTGGACCAGGTGGTTATTGGGAATCTTTTGGTGTCGGTGAGGGATATGGTAAAAAATACTTTTCAGCACCATTAGCAGGCGATATACAAGGTGTAGTATTACAAATAAGTGGTAGTATTGGAAGAGATATAACCGCAAGTACTGGTTCAACACCAAGAACAGAATTATTTTTTGATGATTTTGTTATAACAGAAGAATCAAGAAAAGTTGAAGTTACACCAGATGGTATATTAATCTATTCAAATCCAGATTCATATGTAAAACTTGATTCAACTGGTCTAACTATAAAAGCAGAAGATTTACAAGTTAATTCGTTAGAAGCAGGTGATATAACTGCTCAAGGTAATCTTGATACAAAAGGCGATACTAATGTAGCAACAATAGCAGGTGCGGCTGATGGTGAAGATGGTGTAGATGGTGCAGATGGTGACGATGGTACAAGTGGTACAAGTGGTACGAGTGGTTCAAGTGGAACTACGGGTGGTGTAGGTCAAACTGGTGGAGTTGGTCAGACTGGTCAAGTAGGTAATACTGGTGGAGCAGGTCAAACTGGTGGTGTAGGTAAAACTGGTGGTGTAGGTAATACAGGAGCAGCAGGTAATACTGGTGGAGTTGGTCAAACTGGCCAAGTAGGTAATACTGGTGGAGTAGGAAATACAGGTGCAGCAGGTCAAACTGGTGGTGTAGGTAAAACTGGTGGGACTGGTGGTGTAGGTGTTACTGGTGGAGTTGGTCAAACTGGTGGTGTTGGTGTAACTGGTGGTGTAGGTAATACAGGAGCAGCAGGAAACACTGGTGGAGTTGGTCAAACTGGCCAAGTAGGTCAAACTGGTGGGACTGGTGGAGTTGGTGTTACTGGTGGTGTTGGTGTAACTGGTGGAGTAGGTCAAACTGGTCAAGTCGGTCAAACTGGTGGAGTCGGTGTTACTGGTGGAGTTGGTAATACTGGTGGTGTAGGTAAAACTGGTGGGACTGGTGGTGTAGGTGTTACTGGTGGAGTCGGAATAACTGGTGGTGTAGGTAATACAGGAGCAGCAGGAAATACTGGTGGAGTTGGTCAAACTGGTCAAGTAGGTCAAACTGGTGGAACTGGTGGTCTCGGTGATACTGGTGGTACTGGTGGTACTGGTGGTACTGGTGGTACTGGTAATACTGGTGGTGTCGGTAAAACTGGTGGTGTTGGTAATACTGGTGATGTTGGTAATACTGGTGGAGTTGGAAATACTGGTGGAGTTGGTCAAACTGGACAAGTAGGTAATACTGGTGGAGTAGGAAATACTGGAGCGGTAGGACAGACTGGTGGAGTCGGTCAAACTGGTCAAGTGGGTAATACTGGTGGGGCAGGTAATACTGGTGGTGTAGGTAAAACTGGTGGTACTGGTGGTGTAGGTGTTACTGGTGGAGTTGGTAAAACTGGTGGTGTTGGTGTAACTGGTGGTGTAGGTGTTACTGGTGGAGTTGGAAATACGGGTGCAGCAGGTCAGACTGGTCAAGTAGGACAGACTGGTGGTGTTGGTGTAACTGGTGGAGTTGGTAATACAGGAGCAGCAGGTAATACTGGTGGAGTTGGTAAAACTGGTGGGACTGGTGGTGTTGGTGTAACTGGTGGAGTTGGTAATACTGGTGGAGTTGGTCAAACTGGTCAAGTAGGTAATACTGGTGGGGCAGGTAATACTGGTGGAGTTGGTCAAACTGGACAAGCAGGTGAACCAGGAGCGTCATTTGATGGTACGGACGGTAGATTTATCATGGCTGATGATTCAGACGCAAGTAATGTAGATGACCAATTTGCAATAAGTGGTACTGAATCTGGACTATCAATGGATACATCTACTGGTGTAGTAGGATTATTTGGAAGTGCATCTTTCGCAGGTTTTGACACAGATTCTATTTCTGTAGATGTACTTAGAAGTGTGAAATCGTCTGCTACAACGGGTACTTTAGACCCAGATGATATAAGTTTTTTTATTAGTGGTTCTCCGAGTGGTGATAACGCAACAAGAACTAATATGTTCATATCAGCAAGTGGATTCGTTGTAACTGGTGATGGTAATGTCACAGCGTCAAATATAGATTTAAGTGGTGGTATAGATGCAACTTTTGGTTTCTTTTCAGATAGAATGAGTGTGGGTGGAACAAAAGATGTTCCTAATGTTATTATATCAGCAAGTGGAGAAATATCCTCATCTGGATTTTTTGTAGATTCCCTTGGTAATGTTACTGCTTCAAACATGAAATTAGCAAACACATTAGAGTCTGAAAATGTAGTATCTAATTTTGGATTCTTTGGAAGTGCTTTAGAAGTTGGTGGTACACAAGGAAGTCCAAATGTATTGATAAGTGGTAGTGGTATCATATCTTCTTCTGGATTCTTCGTTGATACAGATGGTAATGTAACTGCTTCAAATATGAAACTACAAAACGAATTATCAGCAGAATCTATTGTATCTAACTTTGGTTTCTTTGGTGATAGTCTTGAGGTAGGTGGTACAAGAAATAATCCGAATGTATTGATTAGTGGTAGTGGTGTTATTTCTTCATCTAACTTTTTTATAGATGAACTCGGTAATGTAACTGCTTCAAATATGAAACTTCAAAATGAGTTAGAAGCAGAATCTATTGTATCTAACTTTGGATTTTTTGGAGATAGATTAGAAGTTGGTGGTTCAAAAGGAGCACCTAATGTATTGATAAGTGGTAGTGGAATTATATCTTCATCTGGATTCTTTGTTGATGCAGTAGGAAATGTGACTGCTTCAAATATGAAACTACAAGGTGGTTTAGAATCAGAAACTGTTGTATCTAACTTTGGTTTCTTTGGAACAAAATTAGAAATTGGTGGAGCAAGAGATGCTCCAAGAATCAAAATAGGTCAATTATTAGACCATGAAGATGCTGATGGTAATGCTAAATTTGGAATAGCAGGTTTTACTGGTAACTCTGGTTCATCGGGTGTAACTGAAGTATTTAAACTTGGAGAAGATGGTAATGAAATAGCAGGTTGGACGATGACAACCTCCAGTATATCTAATGGTCAAGTTGAATTAAGTTCAGCACTTCCAGGGTTGACTATTGACAATGAGTTTGGTAGAGAAACCGTAATGATTGCATCTGGTTCTTTTACAGATACGAGTGGTGGAGACAATGAAGTAAGTAATCAAAGTTTTGAAACTGGAACAACAAATAACGCTGGAGCAGAACCAAGAGGTGGTCAGAATATAGGAAGTATGCCAAGTAATTGGGTATTTCATAGTGGTTCAAATAGTGGAGTAGGAACTGCCGTATCTCAATCATTGACCAACAGAAGTAACTATAGTACAAATGGTGCTTTCAAAGATAGTAAAACATTTGACATTTTTGTAGAAGAATCGGATTTTGATAGTATAAAACCATTATCATATTCTTTTCATCAAGTAGTATCCGTTGATGTAGATGAGGGTAAAACGGTATTCGCATCTATACAGAGTAAATTATCTCATTCATTGGCAGGTGCAGGAACAACAAGAAGTATGTCAGACCAATTTATTTCCTTGTTCTACCTAACTGGTTCTTTAGCAAGTCCATCGTCTTCTTATGTTAAGTTTGCTCCAGCAGTGGATAGTGACTTTAGTAGTTTACCAGGAAAGACATTTAAACCAGGTACAAGTGATACGAAAGTAAGTGTAACTGCAGCAATTCCTAAGAGGACTTCCAAGGTAATGTTTGTTGTTAGTGGTTCGTTAACACAAGACGCAACACTTGGTGCAAATACTACTTACACAGAAATACAATATGATGATGCAAAATTAAGTGTAAACGAAGCAAGAATTGAAGTTATACCAGAAGGTATTTTAATATACGCATCACCAAATAACTTTTTAAAACTAACAAGAGATGGATTGGAGTTATCGGGTGCAAAAATAGAAGCAGACCAAATAACGGCACAAACTTTATCAGCAGTTACCTCGGTAACTACTGGTGAATCTGAAGGAGCAAGTGGTGCAGATGGTGATGATGGTACAAGTGGAACGAGTGGAACAAGTGGTTCAAGTGGAACTACTGGTGGAGTTGGTAATACTGGTGGAGTCGGTAAAACTGGTGGTACTGGTGGTGTAGGTGTTACTGGTGGTGTCGGTGTTACTGGTGGAGTTGGTGTAACTGGTGGAGTTGGAAATACTGGTGGTGTTGGTAAAACTGGTGGTACTGGTGGAGTTGGTGTTACTGGTGGTGTCGGTGTTACTGGTCAAGTTGGTCAGACTGGTCAAGTTGGTCAAACTGGTGGTGTAGGTGTTACTGGTGGAGTAGGTAAGACTGGTGGTACAGGTGGTGTAGGTGTAACTGGTGGTGTCGGTGTAACTGGTGGAGTTGGTCAAACTGGTCAAGTCGGTCAAACTGGAGGAGTTGGTGTAACTGGTGGAGTTGGTGTAACTGGTCAAGTTGGAAATACTGGTGGAGTCGGTAAAACTGGTGGTACTGGTGGAGTTGGTGTTACTGGTGGAGTTGGTGTTACTGGTGGAGTTGGTAATACTGGTGGAGTAGGTAAGACTGGTGGTACTGGTGGTGTTGGTGTAACTGGTGGAGTTGGTCAAACTGGTCAAGTCGGTCAAACTGGAGGAGTCGGTGTAACTGGTGGAGTCGGTGTTACTGGTGGAGTCGGTAAGACTGGTGGAGTCGGTAAAACTGGTGGTACTGGTGGAGTCGGTGTTACTGGTGGAGTTGGTGTTACTGGTGGAGTTGGAAATACTGGTGGTGTTGGTAAGACTGGTGGTACTGGTGGAGTTGGTGTTACTGGTGGTGTCGGTGTTACTGGTCAAGTTGGTCAGACTGGTGGTGTCGGTAAAACTGGTGGTACTGGTGGTGTTGGTACAACTGGTGGTGTCGGTGTAACTGGTGGAGTTGGTGTAACTGGTGGAGTTGGTGTTACTGGTCAAGTTGGTCAAACTGGTGGTACTGGTGGAGTTGGTGTAACTGGTGGAGTAGGTCAAACTGGTGGTACTGGTGGAGTCGGAGTAACTGGTGGTGTTGGTCAAACTGGTCAAGTTGGTCAAACTGGTGGAGTTGGTGTAACTGGTGGTGTTGGTCAAACTGGTGGAACTGGTGGAGTTGGTGTAACTGGTGGTGTTGGTCAAACTGGTGGTACTGGTGGTGTAGGTACAACTGGTGGTGTTGGTCAAACTGGTCAAGTTGGTCAAACTGGTGGAGTTGGTGTAACTGGTGGTGTTGGTCAAACTGGTGGAACTGGTGGTGTAGGTACAACTGGTGGTGTTGGTCAAACTGGTGGTACTGGTGGAGTTGGTACAACTGGTGGAGTAGGTCAAACTGGTGGTACTGGTGGTGTAGGTACAACTGGTGGAAGTGGTGGAGTCGGTCAAACTGGTCAAGTTGGTCAAACTGGTGGTACTGGTGGTGTAGGTACAACTGGTGGAAGTGGTGGACAAGGAGCAGTAGGTAATACTGGAGGACCAGGTTCTTCATTCAGTTCTACCAATAATGGTAGATTTGTAATGGTTGATGCAACTACTGCCTCAGATTTAAATACTGCAAGAACGGTATCAACAACTGCATCTGGACTAAGTATAGGAGATGATGGAGTAGTTGGGTTATTTGGTAACGCAACATTCGCAGGATTTGATACAGACTCAATATCAGTTGATGTATTACAAAGTGTCAAAGATGGAGCATCAACTAATGTGGCTCCAGATGATGTAAGTTTCTTTATTAGTGGTTCTCCGAGTGGTGATAACGCAACAAGAACTAATATGTTCATATCAGCAAGTGGGTTTATTATCACTGGTGATGGTAATGTTACTGCATCTAATATTGACTTAAGTGGTGGGTTAGCAGCAGAAGGTATTACGGCAACATTTGGTTTCTTTGGTGATAAGTTAGCAGTAGGTGGAACAGAGGATGTTCCTAATGTAATAATTTCTGCAAGTGGTGAGTTCTCATCTTCTAACTTTCTTGTTGACGCAGCAGGTAATGTAACTGCATCTAACATGAAACTACAAGGTGGATTGGATGCAGAGTCAGTAGCAGCAAACTATGGTTTCTTTGGAAATAAATTAGAAGTTGGTGGAACAAAAGGAAGTCCAAGGATATCAATAGGTTTAACTGATGGAACTGCTGGAGCATCAACACAAAAATATGGTATACGAGGATTTTCAGATGATGGTAGTACCAGAGTATTTGAAATATCTGAAACAAGAAATGAAATAGCAGGGTGGACACTAAGTGAAAGTGCAATAACTAAAGACCAGACAATTATTAACTCAAGTGCAACAGATGGGTTTGGTGCAACATTTAGTGGACTTAGAGTAACAGATGGTTCAACAGATATTGTATCTGTAGGTTCTGGTTCAAAAGGACTTCCAATAGTAACAGACTTAACTGGTTCAGTTGGATTCAATGACTTTGACTTTTCACAAGGTACAAATACAAATACTATTGATGATGCAAGTACATGGGTAAAAGCATCTGATGTTGAAAATACATCGGGACAAGTACAACATTGGAAGTATGGAAATGGTTCTAACTCTGGTGGAACAAATCCAGAAGCAGTATTCGGTGGATTTAATGGAGATTTAGATGGTACGATTGGTGGTAGTGGAGATGATACTGCTGAAGCATCATTCTATCATGACTTCTCAAGTCAAGGATTAGGTAACCATTTTGTTGGTGGAGTTATTGCTATCAGTAAAGAATGGGAAAGAACAGCATATGGTGTAGCAGCAAAATCATCTGTACAATTAGTAGTATCAGTTCTTGGTTCAACAAGTGGAACACCAAATAACGTAATAGCACAACAAAAGTTTGATGTTTTAAAACAAATCGGAGTAAATGAATTAGGGTTAAAATTCTCAACTGCTAAAAGTGGATATGATGAGATACGATTAAAATTTGAATTACAAGTTTTTGCACCCGCAGTAAAAACAGACCAACCATTAACCTTTGGTTATGTAGGTATAGGTAAATTAAAATCAACATTAGCATCAAGTGGATTAAGAATTAAACCATTTGCAATGATGAACCAAGATGGTATGTTGATATATAGTGACCAAAAATCATTTATGAAAGTAGATGAAGATGGGTTTGAATTAAAAGGTGGTGACTTTGAAACAACTACCGCTGATATAAAAAATGATTTAAAAGTATCTGGTTCTATACAATTAAGAGGTTCTTTATTTAGTGAAGGTGGTATAAAATTTCCATCTCATACGGCAATGGGAGTCGGGACAGATGCACCACAAGCAAAATTTCATGTTACAGAGTCTTATGCATCACAAGAATCATTTGACCAAAAAGTAGCAGGTACACCATTTAGATTTCCTACTTCAACGGCTACGGGTAATACCCAACCTTGGGCACCAGACCAAACATTTGGTTACATAGCAACTATAATGGCAGAACAAGAATCGTTTACGGCTACAACAAATAATGCTGATGTACTAATTGCAGCATTTGGAGCAGCTCCATTTGCAGATTCATATAGAATTAGACAAGGAGTTCTTGCAGGAACTATTGCATATGGAGCTGGTGCAGGTGGTTGGTCAGATGCAAATAAACCAAATAGACTATATAGTGGTTCATTTGCTCTGGGGATGGGAAATTCATTTTCAAATCAAAGTAGATTTTTTGGTAATGATATTGATTTTAAAACTGGTGAACATTTTAATTCAACTTCAACTGGTGCAATTTCATTTGATGCCTATCATAATCGTGTTAAAACTGATATAAATATAAAATCGGGTCATAGTGCTCAAACATATGGTCAAGCAAATATGGGTTTTCTTCATTGGGCGTATGGGTGGCAAAACTCTCACTCATCAACTTTTGCAGATGATACAGACCCTATGAGGCAGTCAGCGTTTTCTTTTAGCAATAATATGAGTGGTAGTTATGGGCATGAAAATATGTACTTCTTATTTGGTCGTGGTGCATCTTCACCATCACATTTATCAGGTCCGATGAACATTTATAGTGGTAGTGTAGCAACTGAGTTTGATGATTTACCAGACGTAACTGCTAATGACGCTACTAATTTAGCAAGATGGCATAAAACAAGACCATCAGCATCTTTACATATAAGAGCACATGGTGCTAACACACATCCACAGATAATAGTATCACAATACGAAACTGGTGATGCAAGTCTTACCTTTGATATAAGTGGTACAAGACAATACACAATGGGTATAGACAATAGTGACTCTGATAAATTTAAAATAAATGTTGATGCAGAAGCAGACCCAAGAAATGCTAATCCAAGTGCAGGAACAAATGCCTTAACAATAAATACAAGTGGGCAGATTGAAGGACTAACATCAGCAGGAGATATAGACCCAGCAGCAAGTGCAACATATGATTTAGGTTCTTCAACTTTAAGATGGAACAATATATACACTACTGATATGCAGTTATCTAACATTGACAAAGATACTGGAAATGAAGTAGATGGTACGAAAGGAGATTGGACAATTCAAGAGGGTAAAGATGATTTATTCTTAATAAACCGTTTGAATAACAAAAAGTATAAATTTAAATTAGAAGAGATAAAAGATGAGTGATAGATTTTCAAATAGAAAATGGGTTATATTTGACACAAGTGAAACTGGAAGTATTGATTTTTCACAAGTACTGGAAACAAGTGTAAGTACTCTAAGTCTTAATCTTAGTGGTAGTCAGACTTTTGTAAAGTACGAGGGGAGTCAACCATCTTCAGTTTCTTCTTTATCATCCAAGTCACAAGAGTATGCTCATAGTGAAATACTAAACATACTTACTGGAAGTGCTTGGATGAGTGATGAGGACGAGTAATGCCAGTAAATGGTTCGGGTAGATTTATTGGTCCAGGACAACCACTTCGTGATGGGTTGATTGGGTGGTATGATAGTCGCTATAAAGAACCAGACCTTTCTACTGGTGGTGATTGGATAGACATTAGCGGTAACAATAAAAATTTAGCTGATTCTAATAGTCCAGGTTGGTCTTACGGATATTATTTTGATTTAGATGGTACTGATGAGAGGTTTAGAACAACTTCATTAGGTTCTGTAGGTGCTAATTATAGTTTAGAAGGTTGGTTTGATTCGGATGTTACCATGACTACAGATTATTTTATGGATTGGAGAAACTCAAATGGTTCAGGAGGCGGAGGTTATGTTCTTGGCGAGTACGCGGGTTATGATACTAACTATAATAATGTCGCCAAAATAAATTGGAGTAATGGATACACAAATTGGCATCAGTTAGTAGCTACACATAATGGAACAACTTCGTATCTTTATATAAATGGTGAATTAGTAGCATCCGGAACAGGTGGAGATGATTGGACAAGTGGTAGATTATCAATCGGTAGCTGGACAGGAGATGCCACTTCAGCATTTTTTAATGGAAAAGTTGGATGTATTAGACTATATAACAGATTATTATCTGCTACCGAAATAAGACATAATTTTATGTGTGATGCTGGTAAATTTGATGTAACAATAGAAGGGACATCATAATGCCAGTAAATGTAGGTGGAATATTTTTAGGTGGTGAGCATGTCATACGAGAGTATCTTTATAGACATTATACTGCATTAGATATAAACTCTCATGCAAATGGTTCTACTACTATTCAAGACATAAGTGGAAACAACGAAGATGGTACTGCTCAAGATGTAGCATGGAACAACTATTATTGGCAGTTTGGTGATAGTGGAACAAGTCAAATAGATTTTCCTAATGTATCGTTAGGATTGCCTAATGCTAATTGGACTTGGGAAACTTGGGTATACCCAACAGATTTGACTGGAAAGGGTAGTATTATAATGTTAGGTAATTTTGATGATTCAGCAGGATTTGAAAGGGGAGATACGACCAATACAATCAGAGCTGGATTCAGAACAGATGGTTCTGGTGAAGATGTAGCAGTAATCACTTCAAGTACGTTATCAATAAATAATTGGTATCACTTAGCAATAAGGTTAGATGATTCTGCTAATGAAGTTGAATTTTGGGTAAATATGGTATCACAAGGAACTTCTGCTATGGATAGTGGTGATTTTTCTGAAAGTGGTACTATAAGAGCGGGAGCAACAAGAGTGTTAGCAGGAAGTAGTGGAACTGAAAGATATAAAGGTGGTATAGCAGTATTTAGAATATACAATGCAGCGTTAACAGAAGACGAACTTTTATATAACTTTAACGCTGAAAGAGGGGCGTTTGGGATATAATGGCTATTAATATTGGAAGAACGGGTACTTCAGGAAGATTCATAGGTGGTGGTGCTGGTGTATATAGAAGTACTCAAATGAAATTTTATGTAGACCCGTTTAAGTATGCTTGTTGGACCGGTGAATCAGATTCATCTATGGTAGATTTAAGTGGATGGGGAAATGATGTTACCGTAATAAATGGAGCAACAACTCGTACAAATGGTTGGTGGAGTTTTGATGGAACTGATGACTTTGCACATAGAGCATTAGATAGTGATTTTAGTTTTGGTACTTCAACTGATTTTACAATACAAATGTGGTACTCAAATCAAGGTGGTACGGGATATGATTTTGGATTGATACAACAAGGGCCATTTACTGCAGGAAAGGGACTAACTGTTGATGGTTGGAATCTATGGTATGATACATCAAACAATAAAATGTATTTAAAAATGGGTCAATCAAATTTACATTCTGATGATACCGATACAAGTGGAACAACTTGGAACGGAGGTCAATGGATAAATATAGCTGTAGTAGCAGATAGAAGTTCAAATACAAAGTTCTACAAAAATGGAGTTCTTTCAAGTACATATAATTCTTCTTCAACCAGTTATTCTGCTACTGCTACATCTTCTCAATTTGTAATAGGTGGAACTCAAACTACCGTAGCATCATCAACTGCTGTATCCAATGACTTTAATGGATATATGGGTCAAATACAAATTTATGCAGAAGCTCTTAGTCATGATGAAATACGACAGAACTTCAATGCTAATCGTGGAATTTATGGGGTGTAAAAGGTATTAGGTTTATATTTATATACGAACTAAACTGGGATTCGTAATGATTAAGTTAATAGATTTATTAAATGAAGGTGTTTTTGATAAAGGAATATTGAAAGCAGTCTTTCTTGCTGGTGGTCCAGGAAGTGGAAAGACATATGCAGCAAGAGGTTTGTTTGGTTTAC
>Ga0316202_10001296_pt1 | contig 19972 bp, 17 predicted proteins | sample 3monrhotite_MG_FD_204934 | JGI IMG/M metagenome (GOLD analysis project Ga0316202, IMG submission 204934) | Microbial mat bacterial communities from mineral coupon in-situ incubated in ocean water Damariscotta River, Maine, United States -... | ecosystem: Environmental > Aquatic > Marine >... | reverse complement strand
GTCGATTGCGGGTCTTGTTGTCGGCCCATGGCTGGGTTGGATCAACCCCAGCGCGCGACTCGGCGCAATGCTGGATCCACTGATCGGACTATTAGTCGCCATCATCCTGTTTGAAGGCGGAATGAACCTCAGATTCCACGAACTAAAAGAAGCCGGACTCGGTGTAATAAGGCTGGGGAGTGCAGGTGTTGCGATAACCTGTTTGCTGGGTAGTGTTGCCGCTCACTACGTGGGCCAACTTTCCTGGCCTGTCGCCGTGCTGTTCGGTGCCATCATCGTCGTCACTGGGCCGACGGTGATTATGCCCATGCTGCGTCAAGCTCGTCTCAAGCAACGCCCCGCCTCATTGCTAAAATGGGAGGGAATCATCAACGATCCCACTGGCGCATTACTGGCAGTGCTGGTGTTCGAATATTTTTCTTATCTAGGCTCAGGTGCCGCAGTTGTGCAGGTGCTGAGCGGTCTGGCAACCGCGATTGCCGCAGCAGCAGTTCTCGGCATCGGCGGCGGTTATTTACTTGGCAAAGCTTTTGGTCGAGACGATGTTCCCGAGTATCTGAAAGCACCGGTCACACTAGCTTTGGTACTGCTTTGCTATGGCCTAGCTAACCTAGCTCAGCATGAAGCGGGATTACTTGCGACCACACTGCTCGGCATGACTATGGGCAATATGCAGTTGCGCAGCATTGATGAATTGCGGCGACTCAAAGAATATGTGTCGATACTGTTGGTGTCCGGCATTTTCGTGATCCTAACGGCCAATCTGGACCCGCATATCCTCACCCGGCTGGACTGGCACAGTGCGGTGCTGATCGCACTGGTGGTGTTCGCGGTGCGACCGGTCTCGGTGTTTTTATCCACTGTGGGACTGGGCATGGACTGGCGCGAACGCTTGTTGCTGGCCTGGATTGCTCCGCGCGGAGTGGTTGCGGTTACGGTCGCAGGCGTGTTTGCCACCAGCATGGGTGCGCAAGGTTACGGGGGAGCAGAGCTGTTGCTGCCATTGATTGTTACGTTGGTGCTGGTTACCGTCGTGCTGCATGGTTCGACCTTAGGATGGCTGGCGCGCCGCCTAGACTTGGCCTCCGCTAGTCAGAACGGTATCCTGATCGTTGGCGCATCCAACTGGAGCACCGATCTCGCCATCAAACTTAAGGAAATGAAAATACCAGTGCTGATCGCCGATTCCAGTTGGTACCACCTGAATAAGGCGCGCCTATCAGGAATCAGCACCCACTATGGAGAAATACTTTCGGAACATGCAGAGATGGAACTCGACCTGAACGATATGGGATTACTTCTAGCTACGACTTCTAACGATGCCTACAACGCCTTTGTTTGCACAAGGTTCGCGCATAATTTTGGTCGCAACAAGGTGTTTCAGTTACCCATGCACAGTGATTCAGAGAAAGAGAGCAAAAATATCAAACTGGCTCATCGAGGCCTATTTGCGATGGAGCCAGTGGCAATCAGCGACGAGCTGGAGCGGCGCTATTATCGCAAATGGCAATTTAAGAAAACGCATTTCACCAAAATATTTTCTTTTGAAAATCATATCCAGATTGAATCAAACGAAGCGATTTCTTTACTATTACTACGTCCCGATGGAGAAGTGTTGTTTCACTCGGATGAGTTGCCTCTGGAGCCAGTGGAGGGCGACGTACTTTTGAGTTATGTGCCGCCGTCATTCGAACAATAACGATCAAGGAAGAAGCTTCAACTTAACTACCACCAGCTAAAACCGGTGTTTTTAAAACTTCAAATTAAAAATTAATCAGGGCTTACTTATAAGCCCTATAACTTCAAACGATCTGCCTCACAGCGTCCATGTACTGCGGTTATTTCATAAAGGCTGTCCGCTTGCTCAGCACTAACTTGATCCCAGCTAAAGCGCCACTCCCAATAGCCCTCGGCCTTACCGGGCAAATTCATACGGTGATCAGAATCTAAGCCCAATACATCTTGGAATGAATGTATAGCCAACACGGCTACCGATTCCGATGCGGCGCGAATTAAATCCCAATTAATTTCGCTTCCATCACACCCCAGATATTTACAGGCAAACATGCGCTCGTGCTGCAATGCTGTTCTGAACCAGCCTAGAGCCGTGTCATTGTCATGTGTGCCGCCATAAACAACGGTATTGTTTTGATAGTTATGTGGCAAATAAGGATTATCTGCTCCACCACCAAATGCGAACTGAAGTATGCGCATACCCGGCAAATCAAATTGCTCCAGCAAAGCAACCACATCAGGTGTAATAACGCCAAGATCCTCGGCGATAATTGGCAAGCGACCCAATGACTCCTGTATGGCATCAAAAAGTTTTGCGCCAGGACCGGGCATCCATCGACCATTCATTGCGGTCTGCTCTTCAGCAGGAATTTCCCAGTATCCTGCAAATCCGCGAAAATGATCTATACGCACAATATCCACTAATTCAGTCGTTTTGCGTATGCGTTCAACCCACCAAGCATAGCCTTCATTTTCGTGTGCTGGCCAGCGGTATAGTGGGTTACCCCATCGCTGGCCGGTCTCGCTGAAATAGTCGGGGGGAACACCCGCAATTACTCTAGGCAGAAAGTCTTCCTTAAGCTCGAACAACTCTTGGCGTGCCCACACTTCAGCGCTTTGATAGGCGATAAAAATCGGAATATCGCCGATAATCTGAACCCCACGTTCATTTGCATAATGTTTCAATTTTCGCCATTGACGAAAAAAGCACCACTGACAAAAACTCCAAAATTCAATTTCATGCATTAACTCGACCGTTGCTTTTGCTATGGCTTTTTTATCACGGCGTGCAAGCCCCGGTTCCCAGTGTGCCCAATCCTGCCAGTCGTATTTTTCAGCAAGTGCCATAAAAAGCGCATAATCATCCAACCAAGACTGCTCTTCACAACAAAATGCTTCAAATTCGGCTTGATGCTGTTTATCCGCAAAAAAATGACTCGCGGCAATACGCAGTTTTTCGATACGGTATTGATATACGACGGAGTAATCCACGCGCTGCTCCGAAAATCCGGGGTGAATTTTCAGATCATCCTCACTCAGCCAGCCATGCGCACGCAAATCATCAAGTTCAATCATCAACACATTGCCTGCAAAAGCTGAGCTACTCATATAAGGAGAGTTTCCGGGGCCAATTCCGCCCAGAGGAAGTATCTGCCACATCTTCTGCCCAGCGCTCACCAACCAATCCACAAAATGAAAAGCTGAGGCACCGAAGTCCCCAGAACCGTATGGGCCGGGCAAAGAAGTCGGGTGAAGCAAAATGCCGCTACTACGAGAAAAATACATGAAAACCTTTCAGTTGTGACGACTTACAGCAGAGTGTACTTAAGAACCACGCCGCATTGTGCCGCCACCTTCAGCCTCACCACCACCTTGGCTAATAGGTAAATTCAAGTTTTCTGGAACGGGCAATTTCAATAAGCGATACAGTTGCATCAAACTATGGCGATACAAACGATCAAAACTCCCCACGGCATCTGACGGATTATAATCACCAAACCACCAAAACCAATCGGAGCTCTCGCAAGATGAAAGTTGCTTCTCAGCGGCCTCAATTTCAGCCTCGCTCAAACGCCCCGCCACCATTACTTGATCGTAACTTTGTTTGGCCTTACACAATAGATCCCATGCATGATTTTTATCTGGAGAACCTATCCAAGTTGAGAAGGTACCGTATACCCAACTACCTGCCACCAATCCTAGCAACTCACCCGGCTTTGCGAAAAGCTGAGCATCAACTGCTGCGTCACGTTTGTCCAGATATTCAGAATATGTTGTCGTACGAATGCTCGAATGCTCTTCCAAGGCCGTGTAGAGGTCATTCAAAAAATGATAGCCATTGTAGGGGTAATATTCCCAAGCGTTCTCACCATCCAAAATAACACCAACTAAAGGCACTTCATCGTCGCTCGCTGTATTTGCAATTTCTTCCAGCTGAGACACAAAATTATCCGCTGCATCTTTACCGTTCCAATTTGAATATTCAAAGCCAATCAAATCAGAAAGTCGATCATCGCGGAAGAAACAACACACGCTATTAGCTCGCCCCTGCAAATGATAAGGACGATACAAATAATTAGCGCGTTCTGGCAACTCGCCTGCTTTGCGTAAACTATTTGCCAACACGCCTTCGCCACTCGCTGCCCAACGACAATCCTGCCCCGCCAGCACTTCGATCAATGAAGTCGAAACTGCGCCTTCTGCGGGCCAGATACCCTGCGGCGTAACACCAAATCGAGACTGATGACTCTTCATAGTAGAGTGAATATGAGCCTCCACACGCGACTTTCCACCCGGATAAGTCTCGGCTTTCGGCAAGCTAGAACCGGGTTCACTTTCACGAGCACTCTGAAAATCTAACAGCAATGGAGCAAGAGGATGATAATGCGGTGTCGCAGATATTTCGATCTGACCACTTTCAGCCAGCTTACGGTAACGCGGAATAATGCCTGCGATCACATCGCCGATCAGCTCAAAAATCAGCTTACGGTCAGCAAAAGTAAAGTTCTCATCCTTACTCATCATCTTAATCAGCACATCGTGCTCGCGGCGCACTGTCTCACCGAACCAAGCCAAATGGTACCAAGTCAACAGATCCGCCAAATATTGCCCTGATAAATACGACAAGGCGACTTTGTCATTAGCTTCAAAAACATTAAACAGATCGAACAAACGACTATAGGAAGGATAGGGAGCGACCATTTTACCCATATTGCTGCGAAAGCAACTTTCAAGTATCAATTTACGCTCTATCTCATTGATTTCATTAAGATTTTCACATGACAATAGACGCAGCAGAGGATCACGAATCTCCCCTGAAGCAAACTGCTGCTCATAGTCCGCCAATTGATCCAGTAAGATTGGCACAAAATTCACTACTGACTTCACCTGCGGATGCTCTTCCAGATGCGCAGCCATATCCGAATAATCCTTAATCGCGTGCAGATACACCCAAGGCAATACAAACTCACCCGTGCTGTAATCTCGGTAATCCGGCTGGTGCATATGCCAGAGAAAAACTAAATCTAGGGGTTTACTCATGAATAGTCCATCAGAAGTGCAAGCATCCTACTTCTAGCTTCTAGCAGAATACTTGCAGTAATATTATTTTTTGACTGAACGTACACGCCCCATGTCCTGCCCAAGCATTTCAGGGGTAACCAAGGTCACTCCATTCGCACTCACGTGGAAGCGTTTCGCATCTTCTTTTCGATCATAACCGATAGTCATACCATCGGGAATGATACAGCTTTTGTCTAAAACGGCACGACGAATTTTCGCGTTTCGTCCTATTTCAACATTGGGCAGCAATACTGAGTCTTCGACAATTGTATAGCTATGAACTTTAACATTCGAGTACAACAATGAACGAACCACTGATGCACCACTAATAATGCAGCCGCCTGACACCAGAGAATCCACCGCCATGCCACGCCGTTCATCCTCATCAAAAACAAATTTCGCCGGGGGCAACTGCTCTTGATAGGTCCAAATCGGCCACTCCTTATCATACATATTCAAATCAGGAACCACTTTTGTGAGTTCCATATTGCCTTCCCAATATGAATCTATCGTCCCAACATCACGCCAGTACGAATTGCCGCCTTCGTCACGGACACAGCTAGCTTCAAAGCTTTGTGCAAAAATACGATATCCTGCCGACATCAGGTGCGGAATAATATCTTTACCAAAATCATGTGTAGAGTCAGGATCATCCGCATCACGAATCAATTGTTCACACAAGAATTTAGTGTTAAACACGTAAATACCCATACTTGCCAAGGCAACATCCGACTTCCCCGGCAACGGTGAAGGATTGGATGGTTTTTCTGTAAAACTCACCACTCTGGACTCGTCATTAACACCCATAACGCCAAAACCTTTAGCATCACTGAGCGGCACTTCAATACAAGCAACCGTCATATCAGCATTTTTCTCTGCGTGATAGGCTAACAACTTGCCGTAATCCATCTTGTAGACATGATCTCCGGCTAATATCAATACATAGTCTGGATTGGTATCACGCAAAATATCCAGATTTTGGAAGACCGCATCAGCTGTGCCGGCATACCAAGATTCCCGCAACCACTGTTGCGCGGGCAATACATCAATAAACTCACCAAATTTCCCGTTTAGGAAACTCCAGCCACGCTGAATATGCTGAATCAAACTATGGGATTTATACTGCGTGGCAACACCAATACGGCGTATTCCAGAATTAACGCAATTGGACAGCACAAAATCAATGATACGGAACTTACCGCCGAATGGTACGGCTGGCTTAGCACGCCAATTCGTTAATTGGTGCAAACGGCTACCGCGCCCTCCAGCCAGAATCATGGCATAAGTGTTTTTTGTCATCAGGCTAATAACACGCGACTTGCTCTCATGCGACATACCACTCCCCTTTTACCCATAATTTTAAGAGCTAACCCCTACGGCCTATTATAACAGAAGCAATCCACACATCCCCACGTGTCATTTAAGTTTCACAAACACCAAATAGAAAAATATCACTTGCTTTTCGACTCCACATCACTATAATGCCCGCCTCCGCTGCGAAGTATGTGCAGCGCTTAGCCCATCGTTTCCTGACCTCCGCCATCCCCGACACTTAGTCGTTCTGATGCGTCCTGCTTTACCGGTTAGCGACGATGTTTTGCGCCGGTAGAGCTATATAAATCCTACTGAATTTAAATTGCATGGCCATTGCGCCATGCATGCGCTGTTACTTTTAAACGTAAGGAAAAAACTTGTCTATAGAAAACGCTACAGAAACAACGACAGAAGTGCCTGCAATTCCAGTTGTCACATTTGCAACACTGGGCCTAAATCCAAGCATACTTAAGGCTGTGGAAGACTCTGGATATACCATACCAACTCCGATCCAAGCTGAAGCAATCCCTACTGTCATGGCAGGCCACGACTTGATGGCATCTGCTCAAACAGGTACCGGCAAAACCGCCGCATTTATTTTGCCAGCCTTGCATCGCATCGCCGAGCCTTCAGAAATCCGCAGCAAAGGACCGCGCGTACTAGTACTAACACCAACCCGTGAGTTGGCGCAGCAAGTTTCTGATGCAGCCACAAAATATGGCAAAAACATGCGCCTAAAGGTTGTAAGCATCTTGGGTGGCATGCCTTACCCTCTGCAAAACAAACTACTCTCCAATCCAGTAGATATTCTGGTGGCAACACCTGGACGTCTAATTGACCATATTGAACGTGGCCGCATTGACTTCTCCCGCTTAGAAATCTTGGTTATGGACGAAGCTGACCGCATGCTAGACATGGGCTTCATTGATGATGTTGAGCGTATTGCTGCTGCAACACCAGATACACGCCAGACACTGCTGTTTTCTGCCACATTGGATGGCGTAATCGGCAACTTGGCACAACGCCTGCTGAAATCACCAAAGCGTATCAGCGTCACCAGCTCCAAAGCACGTCATGAAAACATTGAACAAAAATTGATGTATGTTGACGACATGGCACATAAAAATCGCCTACTCGACCATCTACTACGCGACACTGCGTTAAATCAAGCTATCGTATTCACTGCTACTAAGCGCGATGCTGACACATTAGCAGACAATCTGTCAGCACAAGGTCACTCTGCAGCAGCTTTGCACGGTGACATGAACCAGCGCGAGCGTAATCGCACACTGGTTAACTTACGCCGTGGTCAGATTCGCGTATTAGTAGCCACCGATGTCGCAGCACGCGGTATTGATGTTGCAGGAATCTCACACGTTATCAACTTCGACCTACCAAAATTCGCTGAAGACTATGTTCACCGTATTGGCCGTACTGGTCGCGGTGGCGCATCTGGCATCTCTGTATCGTTCGCATCTAACCGTGATGCTATGCACCTGAAGAAAATCGAGCAATACACAGGTCAACGCATCGAAGCACACACAGTAGAAGGCTTGGAGCCAAAATTCAAACCACGCCCAGCACCAAGCGGCCGTGGCAATGGTGGCCCACGTGGTGGAAATACTTCACGTGGCGGATTTGGCGCAAATCGCAGCGGAGCGCCTAATAATGGCACACCTCGTCACCATTCACCTGACAGCCGTCACAGCTTTCCACGTGATGACCGTAGCGCTCAGCCTCGTCGTGAAGGCCATTCACACAACCGTTTCGGTGCGAACACTACTGCGGCCCCTAACGGAAATGTAGACGGTAATCGTGCAGGTGGACAACGTGATTTTAATTCAGGCAACCGCCCACCACGCACGAATACAAATGCCGGTGGACGTAGTAATTTTGGCTCAGGCAGCACAGCACGTGCTGGCTTTCAAAATCGCAATGGCAATCGCTAAAATCAGACAACTTGCCTAATTTAGTGAAATAAAAAACGCCCTGAGAAATCAGGGCATTTTTTATACCTAATTATCCTGAAATCCGCAGTTACACCACAGAGCTAAACATTTCGCCCTAGCCGCGAGATACAAGAATAGACTCAGTCAGCTTTGACAATGCAACACCTTGCTTACCCTCGGTATCAAAATTTTCAGGCGCTAGCCAATCTTGAAACACCTTATCCAAGGCAGGCCATTCTTTATCTATCAGCGCATACCAAGCCGTGTCACGATTGCGCCCCTTAATAACCGCAGATTGACGAAAAACACCTTCAAACGAAAAACCGAGACGCTGAGCTGCCATACGTGATGGCTGGTTTAAAGCATTACATTTCCATTCGTAGCGACGATAACCCAGCTCAAAAGCCTCTTGCATCATTAAATACATAGCCTCACTTGCAATAACAGTGCGCTGCATCAGCGGAGAAAAATTTAGGTGCCCAACCTCGATCGAACCATTCGTAGGGTCTATACGCAAATAACTAGCAACGCCCACCGCCCTGCCTGTTGCTAAGCTGACAATGGCAAAAAACAAAGGGTCCGATGTAATGCTATATTGCTCCACCCAGACCCGATAGGAAGACAATGAATCAAAAGGACCATAAGGCAAATAAGTCCAGTTACGCCCATCAACATCCAATGCATTAGCGGCGTATAAATCAGCAGCATGACACTCGACACTTAATGGCTCAAGACGACAAAACTGCCCTGCCAACAACTTGTGACTAGGGCGCAAAATAGGCCTCCAGTCTGTAACAGGGAAGCCAATGATTTGACCCAGTGAATTTACGTTCTGATGCATATTGCGTCCAATCTGTGTGACTAATACTTCATTACGATATGATTATACAAAAAATCTCAGCATGGCAAAGGAAACCTAAAAAGGATAGTGATTTAATTTAAAAATCGTCCGCGATGCTTCAACTCCGCTACCAACATGCCACAAATGAGGCCCAAAAATCAATTAGTATTTACAATTTATGGCAGGTTCTCGGTGCGGATTCAACCGGACTGTCGTTGGCACTTTCATTTGCTCCCATTAGCTGCCATTTTGCAAGTGAAAAGCTGATGATCAAACAACGCTGCGGACTCACATTTAATTTCTCGTTTCTCCCCCCATCAATTAAAATGTCAGACTCTTCGCTGCTTGATAATTTAATTGCGCCGAATCCATATATTTCCACTTTATTTCAATAAGTTGCTGTATTTCACTATTTAGCCATACAGCACATCAGCGCCAATTTTTTTCTCACTGGCATTTTTCGCTCCTCCCATCCGTATTTAATTTTTCGAAGCTCACATCTTATATTTTTTGTTCAATTATTTTCAATGAGTTAAATGCGGACTCGGGAGAGTGGTCTGACACAAGAATTGGTAGACAGAGATAATATCAATCTGGGAACGTTAAAATGGGCAGTCAGCAAATCGATCGGTGGCAAGCAATCACAAAACGACCCAGGGCCAAGCAATCCGCTCCTCGAAGCAGTCATTCAGATCACGATATCTGCAACACCTCTCACAAGCTCTTCAGATACGTTTGCGCATGGTCGTGTAATCTTTACGGCCATGCGATGAACAGCACGCCGGAAATAATCAGAACACCTCCTATGGCGAGCTTGATAGTCAGCGCCTCGCCTAGGAATACCACGCCAAGTATGATAGCAAACGCCACGCTCAGTTTGTCGATAGGCGCTACCTGGGAGGCGGGTGCCAGTTGCAGCGCCCGGTAATAAAACAGCCACGAGAAGCCCGTTGCAATGCCAGAAAGAACAAGGAACACAACCGGGCGCAGTTCCCATGTTTGAGGTAGCTGCCATTCACCGCGAAAGGTCACTATGCCAACAGTCATCGCAAAAATGATCGCCGTCCGTATCAGCGTCGCCAGATTGGAGTTCAGCTCTTCAACTCCAAGCTTGCCGAAGATGGCGGTTAAACCCGCAAAAAAAGCCGAGCCCAATGCAAATATTTTCCAAGACATAGCCATCACCTTATTTTAAATTTTCGTTACTGCACGATGGAACGCCGCATTTGCGCCCCAGCCCGATCATGAATCATGTGCTTGTCGGTAACGCAGAACAAGACCGCTATTTCCCTGTCTCTCATGTAAACTCAGGACACCTCCTAGACGGATAGCAGCTTCCTTTGCTATTGCCAGCCCAAGCCCGCTGCCCTCGCCAGCCGAACCCGGCATCTGATAAAACGAGTCGAATACCCGCTCACTCTCAGAGACTGGGATACCCGGCCCGTTATCAACGATTTCGATTATTGCACCACTCTCATCGGAGAGAAGTCGAATCGTTACTTCCCCCCCTTCCTGCGTGTATTTCATAGCATTATCCAGCGCATTTTTAAGTATGAGTCTCAACGCATCCGGTGCAGCGCGTATGGAAAGCGGCACGATTTCATCAAGCCCCAGATCAATGTGCCTAGCTTCTGCAAGAGGCAAGTATTCGGCTATCAGTTCACGCGCCATCGCTGAGATGTTGACTTCGGAATTTTCATTCATTCCTGCTTGCGTTCTGGCAAGGTTCAGCAACTGTTCAGTCAACTGTCGCGCCCGCTCGATACCATTCTGGAGAGGAATCACGCGTTCTCGCATGGCATCCAGCGAACCAGCATGCATCAGGTTCTCTGCCTGCACCGATAGCGCAGTAAGCGGGCTTCGGAGCTCATGAGCGGCATCAGCGATAAAACGCCTTTGCTGCCCCATCAGGAGATTCACTCGATCCAGCAACCGATTTATAGCATGCACGAAAGGCGTTATCTCATCTGGCAGTCCGTCGTCTGCTATCGGTTGAGGTCGATCCGCCGGTTGTTCGTCCAAGCTACTGGATAGCTGTGTAATCGGCGCGAGTTCACTGCGGACAATACGCAAAATTAGCCATGCCAGAATGGGCAGCAGAAGTAGCAAAGGGATAAGGGTGCGTAGCGCACTATTGATTGCAATTTCATCACGCACTTCTGTCGGCTGTACAACAATCGTGCGGCCTTCTAATTGTCCACCACGCACAAAGACACGCATCCGTTCAGTCCCGGTATCCATTGTGCGTAGGCCAGGCGATAAATCACGTTGAAGCCAGGCATGAGCGGTATCGCCTGGCAGATGAAAAATCATAATGCGAGATTCAGGGTCGCTAATTCCGTCATTATTCAAGTCTCGTTGTAGCGAAGTCGATGTGGCGCTATCTGTCGAATTGCCGAGTGAAAGTATGGCAATCTGCCGCAGCATATCGTCCTGAAGCTCTTTTGCCTCAAAATACGCGAGACCAAAGGAAGCCACTGTAGCTACCAATCCTGAGATTAAGATGGCACTCCCTAACACGAGAGAGAGATGCCGCTTCAATGAACGCTTCATATTGACTTCTCCACCATCCAACCTGCACCGCGCACGTTTTTGATGACAGCAGCGCCTAGTTTTTTGCGAACAGCGTGAATCAGAAAATCCACAGCATTGCTTTCCACTTCCTCGTTCCAGCCATAAATACGCTCCTCCAGTTCAGACCGGGTAAGTATCGCGCCAGGGCGCAGCAGCAGGGCATGTAACAGGGAAAACTCGCGTGAGCTCAACATCACCACAGCGTTGCCAGATTGCGCTTCATGACTTGCAGGATCGAGCATAACCTTGCCGTTAGTGAGTGTGGGCTCAGCCTGTCCGCCCTGACGACGAATCACGGCTCGTAATCGGGCTAGCAATTCGTTAACATCGAATGGTTTTACCAGATAGTCATCAGCGCCGTAATCTAATCCCTTGATTCGATCTCCCACTCCATCACGCGCAGTAATGACGATAACTGGCGCAGTGTTTCCGCGCTGGCGCAACAGTCGTAGGACTTCCAATCCATCGCGCTTGGGCAGACCTAAGTCGAGCAATACAGCTTGATGTTCGCCGAGTTCAAGAACGCTACAAGCGGTCATGCCGTCTTTGACCCAATCCACAGCATAGGCAGCATCTTTAAGCGCAACTGATACCGCTGCGCCAATCATCTGGTCATCTTCGATAAGCAGGATGCGCATCATTTGTCTCGCAATATTGAATGGTTCATTGTCTCACCAAGCACATCAATGACCTTGTTTGGCCGCCCTATGCTCAAAGAGCAAAATACAGGCCACAATAAATACTAGGAGCACTACCGAAGCAGTGTAACGGCTTAATGCCAATCCACCAGCAGCGAGTGGCTTGTCAAGATAGTCGCCTACTACCGCACCCAGTGGACGGGTGAGTATGAAGGCAACCCAAAACAGTATCGTGCGAGATATTTTTGTCCAGAAATAAGCCACGACAACGAGTAACAGCAGTGCACTGAACACCATCGCACCTCCCTCATAGCCAAGACCAGCCGTATCGGCTGTCCAATCGCCCAGTGCCGTGCCTAGAGTTTGAGAAAACATAATCGTCAGCCAATAGAACATTTCGGCTTTAGGCGAACTAACCGTATCAACCGATACCGAGCCAAGTGTCCGATACCAGATGGTCAAAGAGGCCACCAGCATAATGAGCAGTAGCGATGAACCGCCTGCATAGCCTATGCCAAGAGAACGATCTGCATAATCCGCTAGTGTCGTTCCCACCGTCGTGGTTGCGATGATGGTCGTCCAATACAGAAATGGATGAAAGCCATTCGCCTTGATCTGAGCCATTACTGCCAGAAAAAAGATGGCTGCAAAAATCACCGTCCCAACAAGATAACCCAAGTTCATTGACATGGAGACTGCATCGCCCCCTGTTTCACCCAACGTTGTAGCAGCGATTTTAATGATCCAGAAAAGCAAAGTTACCTCTGGCACTTTACTCAACGCGTTTTTAGTCGTGTCGTTCATCTCATTCCCTTACTTTCTGACGCGTGACCGTTATATAAATTACCAGGCTTACGATGCCGACCAAAAAGATGGCATTCGTGAAGGTAGCGCCCAAACCTATTCCACCATTCGCATTCGACTGCATTAAATAATCACCTAACGATGCACCCAGCGGCCTAGTCAAAATGTAAGCCACCCAGAATGCCACAATAGCATTCAATTTAAAGCCATAGTATCCAATCATTACTGCACCTATCATGCCGCCAAACATCAGGGCAGATTTCGCATAGCCCAGATTCAATCCTTCTGCCGCGAGGTCACCGGCTGCCGTACCGAGCGCAAAAGTAAATAAAATCGCCGCCCAGTAGAACAGCTCCCGTTTTTTCGTAAATATGGAGTGGATAGATAATGTTTTTTCGCTGATATACCAAACTGCAAAGGTTGCCGCGAGTACCAGACTGAATGCGATGGTGGTTGTTTCCAGCGCAACACCGAAATTATCTACCAGATTGTCCGTTATCAGTGTACCAACGGTACTGATCAGCACCACCACGAGCCAATATAACCATGGCACATACCTTTTGCTGCGTAACTGCATGATCAAAAAAACAGCCAGCAGAACGCTTGTCACAACAGACGTTGCAGCTAACCCGAACTGTAAATCAACGTTCAAAAAGTCGGCTGCGGTTTCGCCGACGGTGGTACACATAATCTTTATGATCCAGAAATAGAGTGTGATTTCAGGAACCTTGTTCAGCATCTGCATTGCATCTTCGCGTGTAAGGGTTTTCATTCGGATGTTCTTCCTATAATGATAGTGAGCCGTTGATCAACAAATCCGCCCAAAAGGCATAGTCGCTTGGGCGTATTTGTTAATCAATCTTCTTTGTCATGCGCATCGTCATGATCTGTATTGTCCTCAACAGCAGAAAGGATTCTGCCGCTAATTGGATCCACCTTCACATCCATAACCTGTTTGCCCTTCACCACCTCGACATCAAATACCCATTGCCCCTTGTGATGCTCATATTCCGCACGGACAGCTTTGCCGTCAACGTGTTGCTCGGCAGTAGTTACAGCTTGCGTCAGGCTGACCTGTGCCGATGCAATTGCAAGCGCATCGTTTTCAGAGGAAATTGCGGCGTAGGCAGTTGCGATGTAGGTAGTTGCGAAAACAGCTACTAATAAAGCGGTAAATGCCAGAAAATTGTATTTTTGTTTCATGATGATCGCTCCTTACAGATAGCGCGGATATTCGCGTGGTTGTGAAGATAGCAATCAAAAATTAGCGGAGCGTTAGTGAACTGTTAGTTTTGAAGTAAACAAGGAGACTCGGCGGTGCTATTTGCACAAACTCGCCAAAAACGTGCCATAAAGGTGGCACTCAAGTCTGCTCCAATCAATGATGACTGACCCAACCCGTAAAATTAATGGGCCTTGGGATCATTATCACCCACGACTCATCTAGTAGTATTGGGCGGATTTTAGTTTGAAGTGCAACGCCCAACTTCAAGAATACCTGACTAGGTGTCAGGCATCTAAGTCTCTTTCTGAGGCTGCTATTCAATCCCCCATCGCCATATCAATCTCCTGTTGTGTGATCGTGGAAAAATCCCGATTTATTGGGAAATACTGACGTATCAATCCATTCGTCTTCTCGTTCGTTACTCGCTCCCATTACGCAGATGGATGGACGAAGTAGAAGTCAGCTTTCAGTCTGCTTGTGATCTTTTCGTACCCAGCCGTTGTCTAGGGTGTTCGTATGCACCTTGCTCCGACGTGGCTTCAATTACCTGACTGACGGCAAGTGCTGTCTTGCGCTCAACCTTGCGAATCAGTGTGAAGCCTGACTTCCGTTCAACAATGCTCACGATGGTCTGCTGTTGGTTCTTTCCAATCACGGTCTCCGCTTCCCAGTCGCTGATCCGGCTGTGCGCCTCAACAATGGCTTTGGGTATCGTTCCACGTCGATCAAACTTGCCACAACGTTTCTTGTGTTGCTTCTGGCAGCGAAAGTACTTCCACACAATGATCCTCCATCAAAATTTATTACTAGAAGTTCATACTTTGGTAGAAACGCATCATGTTGATCCGTTTAACCTTCTGATCACCGACTTGGCAGCGCTGGGCTTGCCTTTCAAGTATCCGCCGAATCTCGAAGTTGCACTTTCTCACTGTCTGAAACACAGTAGTAACTCATCTAAGGTGGATGACTTTGCGCAAGAAATAATGCAAGCCGCGAAGTACGAAACTATTACGTTTTTAATGCTTTGTGCAGAGCAAATTCCTACTCTCATGAAGTACGTGCTACGTGAACATGGCGATTCATGGGAGGCAGAAGAAACATTGCAGAATGGGGAAGGTGCATGCCGAGATTTTTCCGTCTTATTTATTGAGGCGTGTCGCGCTGTTGGCATCGCAGCTCGATTTGTTAGCGGATACTGCATTGGAGATGTTGCTTCCGATACCCATATGCATGCATGGGCTGAAGTTTACCTTCCCGGTGCAGGTTGGCGCGGCTTCGATCCAAGCCGTGAAGTAAGCACCTCAGATGATCATATTTCAGTTGCTGCCAGCTATAAGCCACAAGATGCCTCACCCACCTGCGGGAGCTTTCGAGGTCATGTTGTGGCCATTATGAAAACAGAGATATTGATTAGTCGGCTGAATTAACCTTCTCTCACACTATAGGAACCGTTTTCAGGATTGCATTTTTGCAAGATGAAACTGTTAGTTCTCCCCCTAGCCCCTATTTAACTAGCCTGAAATGGAGTAATGCTCAGGCTATATAGCCAAATTGGCTTAAGAAATCCTGAGGTATGTCTGCATTTTTTCGTCCGGCAATTGCATAGTAATATAGCGGTTCTCCATCTATTGAAATACGATGCCTATAACGCGTCATATGATAAAGATCCAGATATTCAGAGAATATTAATTCACGCATCATGCTTGAAAAACCAGAGGTGTCTTTTTTATCAAGAAACGTCTCTTTGATATTAAAAGCCACCCAGCCCTTTCCTTCGATGATATTAAAAGCCTTAATAAAGGCTTCTGGAGGAATGTCACCAAACCCGAGTGCCGCAACGGTCACTAAACAATTTAATGACCAAGATGCAATTTCAGTTCGTTCGGCATCATCCACACTACAGAAATCCTGAACATAATAAGCGTCATAGACCTGCGGCCTGTCTCTTTCTGATGCCGCGAGAGCTTCAGGAATAATATCGACACCGACAATTCTCGAAACGCCATATTTCTTTAATTCTTCGCCCATTATTCCATTGCCAGCGCCAAGATCCAACACACGAAGCTCGGTGAAATTTTCTTGTGACTGTGCGATGGAAGAGTTGAGGACTTCTGCCACCTTCGCGGGAGAACTACATTTTAAACGGTCGTAAAACAACTGCTCGTACAATCCAGAAACCTTATAGATTTCACTGTAATCGTGAAATCGTATTTTTCTTTTTTTATCGCCCTCCAGCAAATAAAAATACACCTCATCCTGCCCAAAATCATGGGCTTTTGCGACTGGAAACTGAATTCTATGCCTTCTTGTATGCATGACTATCCTTGAAATATAGGTGAGTTAACAGTTTTCCTGTACATAACCAGGAAAATCATCATTAGTTTCTATGAGTTAGCAGAGACAGCTTGTTAAGCTATGACGTTAATATCGAGTGGGAGCTTTAGAATGCCAAGAACCAAGCAAATAACCAGAATGGTTTGTTTTTACGATTGCCACCACCTAGTTTGGTCTAGTATAACAGACGCAGCTCATCTGTGTGCAAAGGCGCTCAACTGCAAGCTGCGCTATGCCAGTAGCTTGTCTCACATTAGACACTAGAACTTAGTTCTTAGACGTTTTGGCGGCCTTCCCCAATGGACATAGAAGCCACCATTAAAGTGGCAATAGATTACCGAACGTCAGTTTCGCTATCTTTAGCCTCACAATAGCATCCCCTAACTAGCAAAGCGTCTTGTCACGACGACACACAGCACCACCGCCATCGTTGAGGCAATCATTATCATGCTGACTTGTTCACCCAGCAACACTGCGGCAAAGGCTAAGCCGAAGAATGGTTGCAACAATTGCAACTGACTGATGGAGGCGATGCCGCCCAGCGCAAGGCCACGATACCAGAAGAAAAAACCCAGCAGCGAGCTAAAGACTGAGACGTAGCCTAGGCTCAGTAAGGCAGGCCAAGTGACGTGCTGAAAGTTATCCGGCAGCGTCCAGAAGCATAGCGGCAATATCACCGGCAGCGAAAATACCGATGCCCAGCAAATTACTTGCCAACCCCCCATGTGTCGCGCTAAACGTGCGCCTTCGGCATATCCTAAGCCGCAAATACTCACTGCGATGAGCATCAACAAGTCATCGCTGGCTAGCGCATAACCCCCCTGCCCCATCACAAAAGCAATCACCACCAGGCTCCCAGACAGGGAAAATAGCCAGAATAGCCAAGGTGGATTTTTGTCTCCGTGCAATACACTAAAGATCACTGTTGCCATCGGTAGCAAACCCACAAATACTGTCGCATGTGCCGCACTGACGTGTCGCAACACCAATGCGATTAGCAGCGGGAAGCCTACAACCACACCAATCGCGACCACTATCAATCCTCGAATATCGCTACGACTGGGTCGTGATTGCCGCAAAACCACTAATAACAATACGGCAAGCACACCTGCAATTGCCGCTCGTGCTAAGGTGAAAAATACCGGATCAAAGCTTGCGACAGCCACCCGTGTTGCTGGCAGCGTGCCACTAAAGATCAATATGCCCAACATCCCACTAGTCCAACCTTTGAACTGTATGCCCATATTCGGTTTATTTCATTGAATTAAGAGACTTCATCATCTCTTTAAAAGGTTGGAGAGAACAGATACAGACAGGTACAATTCGAAGATACTGTCCACCAAACTAATGGGTACAAATAATGTTAAACCTAGCTGAAGATGCCAGCCTTGTAGAAGGCGTAATGCATACCATCCGTGGGCAACTTTCCTCCCGTGTACTGCTGCCGGGAGAACGCCTGCCTTCTATCAGGCAAATGGCTGAACGCTTGCAGGTTTCTAAAAACACTATTGTTGAAGCTTATGACCGTTTAGCTGCCGATGGTGTGCTCACAGCGAAACGCGGTTCTGGATTTTATGTATGCGGACATTTACCGCCTTTGTCACTGGCGGATGTCGGGCCAAGCAAAGATCGCAGTATTGACCCGCTATGGATCATCCGCCAATCTCTTGAAGCTGAAAGCGACATGCTCAAGCCCGGCTGCGGCTGGCTTCCTCCTTCATGGTTGCCAGATGAAGAAATACGCCGTGCTTTACGGCGCTTGTCTAAAGAACCTCAGACGGGAATACTGGAATACGGACACCCCTATGGGCATCTGCCATTACGCGAACAAGTCAGCCGACGACTCAGCGAGCGAGGCATCACCGCTTCTTCACGGCAAATCATCTTGACCGACTCCGGCACGCAAGCCATAGATTTACTCTGCCGCTTCCTACTGGAACCGGGCGATACGGTATTAATTGATGATCCGGGTTATTTTAATTTCCAAGCGCTGCTACACGCACATCGCGTGCAACTGATCGCTGTGCCCTATACCGAGCAAGGGCCAGACGTACAAGCATTAACTGAACTGCTGAAGCAACATAAGCCGCGCTTATATCTAACTAATTCCGTGTTTCATAATCCGACGGGTGCAGTGCTGTCGCCCATCGTCGCCCATCGCGTACTGAAATTGGCCGAAGATCATGATTTTTTAATTATTGAAGATGACATTTATGCCGACTTTGCACCGGAAACATCCCCCCTGCTAGCTTCATTCGACGGATTGAATCGAGTCATCCACATTGGCAGTTTTTCAAAAACACTCACGGCATCGGTGCGCTGCGGTTATCTTGCTGTTCGCCAAGATTGGGCCGAACAAATCGTCGATCTAAAACTAGCCACCGCCCTTAGCAGCAGCGGCCTCGGCGCTGAATTGGTTTACTCTATGCTGCGTCAAGGCGCATATCGCCGCCACCTAGATTCCCTGCGTGAACACTTAACCGATGCCATGGGTCGCACACTCCATAAGCTAGACAAACTTGGCATTACTCCATGGATAAAACCTCAGGGCGGCATGTTTCTCTGGGTAAGCTTGCCTGAAGGATTGGACTCCGCAAAGGTGTCGCAACAAGCACTGCACGAAGGGCTTGTACTGGCTCCTGGGAATGTGTTCAGCCTGAGTCAAGCAGCGAGTCAATTTATGCGCTTCAACGTGGCGCAATGCCAGTCACCAAAGGTTTTTGAGAAATTAGACTTGGCTATGGAAAAAGCCAGATAAAGCTTTTATCAGCAAATTATGCAAATTTTCTGCCGATTAAACACCAACTAATGCCGAGCTAATCAGTCACCCATAGAGTGCAAATGCGCATATCTACAAGCACCTGACAATCTGCCTTAATCTGAGAAAGCTGTGGGGTCAACATCACTTATTAAATTGATGTAGAGAAAAATTTGCTAAACCGAGCAAATAATCACCGTACTCGCCCGCTATCAAACTTCCCCCACATTATTCTAGAACAAACTTTTACACGCAGATTACGCAAATTTTCGTCAATTAAACAACAACTAACACTCAGCCAATGAGTCACCCATAGTGTGCAAATACGCATAACAGAGGTGGTAACGTTTTTTCGGACAGTGCGATAAGTGGTAGCCTTGCTCAACCGAGGCCGTGGATGACACGGCAAACAGAGGAGCAAGCGCATGAGAAGGACGAGAAGGAATCACGCACCTGTAT
>Ga0316202_10001292_pt1 | contig 20021 bp, 7 predicted proteins | sample 3monrhotite_MG_FD_204934 | JGI IMG/M metagenome (GOLD analysis project Ga0316202, IMG submission 204934) | Microbial mat bacterial communities from mineral coupon in-situ incubated in ocean water Damariscotta River, Maine, United States -... | ecosystem: Environmental > Aquatic > Marine >... | reverse complement strand
CCACCCACCTCAGTTTGCCCGACTCGCTGGAGCAGTTTCTTGAGACTCTGGGCACGGCTTATGGTCTGGACAATAAAAACCACGACAGCCTGTTTGGCGAGGCTCGGCTGGTCTATACCCTGTGGCAGGCTTGGCAGCAGGAAATGCAGCAAAATGGCGTCATCGATCGACACATGGACTACACACTAAAGCTCGCCAGCAGCCGCAAAAACCTGCCCGACAATCTCACTTTTTATATCGCGGGTCTACCCCGGCTTTCCACTGCCGAGGCACAGTGGCTTCATCCCTTGCTGCAACAAGAACGCGCCTTTTTATTGTTACAAAGCTCAGGTGAACAGGTCGGTACAAATTATCACCCGGATGATATTGCACAACAGTTACTGCAAGCCGTTGACTTACCAGCCGAGCTGCCGGACAAGCCTCCCTCAAACACAGACAGCGGCTACACACGTTGTCTGAACAGCGTATTCAGCAACAACGAATCTCCATTGCGTATTCGCGCCCGCAATCTGGCCCGAGATATTCCAGAAAGCCCCCTCTCCGCAAATCTGTCTATCTTCGACGCCAATAATGCAGAAAAAGAAGCTCAGGCCATTGATGTGCAAGTACGGCTTTGGTGGAACGCCGGCAAGCGCAACATCGGCATCGTCACAGAAAACCGACGGCTGGCGCGGCGGGTGCGCGCTTTGCTGGAACGCTCCGGCATCGAGCTGCAAGATGCCGCTGGCTGGGCCTTATCCACCACCAGTGCCGCAGCCACCGTGGAGCGCTGGCTGGAAACCGTGGAAGAGGACTTTGCCCACCAGCCATTACTGGATTTTCTCAAGTCCCCCCTTTTACTGCCAGAGCGTGAACGCGAAGCGCTGTTGTCTTGTGTTTATCGTTTTGAACAGGGTGTCGTGCTCAAAGAAAACATCGCCCGCAATATGACTCGCTATCGGGAGCATTTGCAGTACCGGCAAAATCGCCTGCCCGCTGAATTGGCTGCCGATTATGATGACATCCACTCATTGTTAGACGTTATCGAATCCGCCGCTGCGCCACTGCGTGCATTAATCGGCGACGAGACCGATAACAAAAAACATGCACCGACAGCATTTTTACACGCCCTCGACAACAGCTTTGCACAACTGGGCCTGAATACATCTCTGGCTGCTGATGCCGCAGGGCAACGCATCCTCGAAGAACTGCACGCCATGCAAACGGCCAGCAACAACAGCGAGCTGCACATGGGCTGGGACGAATTTCGCGCTTGGCTGGGACGCACGCTGGAACGCTTCAATTTCCAGCCCCCTGCACAATCCGGGCAGGTGCAATTAATGAGTCTGGCGCAAAGCAGTCTGGCGCAATTTGATGCCCTGATTATCGCCGGGGCCGAAGCTGAATATCTGCCGGGCAATAACACGGGTTCACCGTTTTTTAATGATGGCGTACGCCAGTCTCTCGGACTGGCCAGCCACACACAGCAATTATCGGAAAAAATTCATCACTTTCGCTGCCTATTGGAATCTGCCGACACTATTTTGCTCACCCATCGTAGCGAACAGGATGGCGAAGAAGTTGTTGCCTCCCCCTGGCTGGAACGACTGCAATCCTTCCATCAGATTGCCTATTCAGATCGACTCATCAATACCTCGTTAGTGGAACTCGTTAACCGGGCCGACACGCAAGTCACGCACCCTGCCGAGCCCATGCCCCAGCCGATGCCTGCCAACCCTGCCGCCCACATTGCCTCCGGGCTTTTTCCCACGCATTTGTCGGCCAGTGGCTATCAACAACTGGTCAACTGTCCGTACCAGTTTTTTGCCGCGCGTTGTCTGCAACTGGAGGCGCCTGACAGCATTCGTGAAATGCTCGCCAAAGCAGATTATGGCGAACGAGTACACCTCAGTCTGCAAGCATTTCACGAAGACGTACGCGGCCTGCCGGGACCATTTAACGCAACAATCACCAGCAATAATAAACCCGCTGCCATTAAATGCCTCAACGAAATTGCCTCAGCAGTTTTTGCCCGTGACCTTGAGGATAATTTTTTACACCGTGGCTGGCTCAAACGCTGGCAGGAAAAGATTCCCGCGTATGTTGAATGGCAACTCGACCGGCAACAACAATGGCAAGTGAAATCCACTGAACTGAACGTCACTCGTGAACACGGCCAGATAACATTGCATGGCCGACTCGATCGGGTCGATGCGAGCACCGATATGGATTCCGGCACCCCCATTGTAAGCATTGTTGATTACAAAACCGGCACCATTCCCAAAAACACCGACGTACTCAGTGGTGAGTCCGTACAATTGCCCTTTTACGCCCTGCTGGCAGAACACGCGGGCCGCGAAACCGTTACTCAAGTCGAATACCTTGCGTTGGACACGGCTATCAAAAAGGGGGCTGCCCCAACAGTTAAAGCAATAGGGACTCTAGAAACAGAAACACTGGACACATTAATGAAAAGTACCGCAACGCGGCTAAATTTATTGGTGGACCAGATCACTACGGGGACCCCTATGCCAGCCTGGGGTGATGACGTCACTTGCGAGTATTGTCAAATGTCGGGCATCTGTCGGCGGGAAACTTGGCAAGATCTGACTAAAAACTAACAAGAACCAACCTAATCGCGGGGAAAAATCCAACCCGGAACGAGCGAAGGCGGCACATCCCAGTAGCCGCCTTCGTTTACCTCCGTACCGGTCAATCCTTGACCATGTCGATCCTTCGACAATATTCCGTTCCCATCCTTGCCACTCTCCTTGTACCTTGCCCCGAAGAGCAATCTGCGGAATTGAGATACATAATACCAAATCGTCACTTCATCACAAGTCTTTATAAGTAGCACATTCAATACCACTTAACGTGATAAAGATGGCAAAAACTCCGTTTACCCTACAAAAACAAAGGGTTGATGAATACTCAACCGTCACACACAGACATAAACAAGGTGAAGAGACTACATATTTTTCAGAAAATCCCTACAAACTAACTGCCCTTATTTTTATATTTTCACCCAAAACACCCACAAAAAACGACAAAATAGTAAGATGTCAGTTTTCAGGTCAGAGCAATCAGGCTTAAAAAGGTCACGAACTAGAGTCTAGATGGAATATTGAAATTTTCCATTTAATAGAGATATCAAATGACAAAGCCATCGACGGTCGCAATACTCCATCACTTTTCAGACATAGCAGACTCGCAAGTCAGCCGATATAAAGAAGCACATAAGCTGCTGGGTGTCTTTTTTGTCACTTTCAAGTGCTGTTATTTGTGAAACAGGTAACAGGGTGATTGTTGAAACACCCTGTAAAGCCAAAACAGATTGGTTTACCGATTTTTATCGATATTCGAACCCCTTCTATCTAACAGGCATATTTGAGGGCAGCGGCTTTTGCTCAAGCTTGGGAGACCATGCAGCTCCACCACTCTTCCCCTCATAGGCACCACGATATGTCGCTGAGCGCGGAACACCATCAAAATCCCGATTCCAATCCTCGAAACGCGCAAATGACGACATGTCAATCGGTGGGCCTCTCAGCTTTGCGGATTTAGGAAAAAGATCCAACTCTCCCGGCCCATTCTGTGGCCCCTTTAACGACGATAATGCCGCACGATAGGTTCCAAGAAAGTTATCCTGGTTTTGTATTAAAGGATCCAATCGTAACGGCGTAGAAGCAAACACCGCGTTTGCAACGACCCGTTGCACATAATCTGTAGCAGCATGGCGCACTTTGATACCCGTGTTACGCGCCACAATAGTGTTTTGGAAAATATCGATTCGTCGCGGTTTATCGTTGTGTTTCTGTACGTTCAACGCAGAACCAACATCATTGACCAGAAGATTATTGTAGAAAGCGATATGCCCTTCACCCTGAAACAAAACTTCGCTGGGGTTCTGGTAGAAAAAATTGCCGTACACCAGATTTTGCGTTGAGTCTTCATGCTTTCAAGAACAGGCTCGTCCCAGTGTAATATGCCAAACTTCATGCACATCATAACGCTCAGAGCCCCAAGCAGCCTACTATCATCTACCCCAAAATCCCGGCATGAAATCCGCCGACAATCAAAACACTATTGCATGGTCAAATTTTCAGTTATAAACAAATACCGCCCGAAACAATGATCGAGTTGAGGGCTGGCTCTTAATTCATATTTAAAGGAACAGGGTCACTACCCGCCTCAAAATTCGGGTTCATGTCTTTTACCATCACGGTACCGGCATCGGTACCATCGCTTTTCCAAAGCTCTCTACCATTAACTCCGTCATCAGCACTGAAGTAAAGCATATTGCCCACGGCTCTAAAGTTATCGGGATCAGCGCCGGATAATCCGGAATTGATGTCTTTTACCAATAACACAGTGCCAGGATCAGTATCATCGCTTTTCCACAGTTCCCTACCATACGTAATATGATAAGCACTGAAATAAAGCGTGTCGCCCACGGCCATGAGATTGAAATAGGGAAAGCGAGGGAAAGATTCGGATGCCCCAGCCCCGACAACCCTCACGGTACCAGCGACAGTGCTATCACTCTTCCAAAGCTCCTCACCTCCATTACCAGCAACAGTGAAATAGAGCGTGCCGCCTACGGCCGTAAGACCGAAGGGAGAAAATCCGGATGACCCAACCATCACGGTACCGGCGGCAGTGCCATCACTCTTCCACAGTTTTCCACCATTAACACCGTCATTAGCACTGAAATAGAGCGTACTGCCCACAGCCGTGAGGCCGTTGGGAAAAGACCCGAATGACCCAGACCGGATGTCTTTCACCATCACGGTACCCGCAACAGAGCCATCACTCCTCCACAACTCCCTCCCATTGGCACCATCATCCGCACCGAAATAGAGCGTGCCGCCCACGGCTGTAAGATTGTCAGGTACGGATGGCCCAGACTGGATGTCTTTCACCATCACGGTACCCGTAGCGGTGCCATCACTCTTCCACAACTCCCTCCCATTGGTGCCGTCATTAGCATTGAAGTAGAGCGTGCGGCCCACAGCCGTGAGATGGTTGGGGAAAGATCCGGATAACCCAGACCAGATGTCTTTCACCATCACGGTACCCGCAGCAGTGCCATCACTCTTCCACAACTCCCATCCATTGGTACCGTCATTAGCATTGAAATAAAGTGTGCCATCCACAGCCGTGAGCTTATCGAGATTACCACCGCCTGATCCAGGCCAGATATTTTTCACCATCACAGTGCCGACAGTGGTGCCATTGGTTTTCCATAACTCATCACCTCTTGTGACATCCATCACCACAAAATAGGTCACCCCGCCCACCGCAACAAGATTATGCAGGTTAGCATTGGTGTTGGTATTGATGTCTTTGACCAGAAATGTATTGGCTGTCGTGCCGTCCGTTGCGAAAAGTTCTCGGCCGACCACGCCGTCATCGGCGCTTATGAAAAGCAACAACTGGCAGCTCACCGTCACATTTGCGTCTCCACCCTCCAAAACACCCTCACTGTTTTCAACAGTGCAGCGTTGAGTAGGTTCCGCTGGTGAAGTCAGTACCGTGACGGCATACGCACTGCCATCGGCCAGTGCAGTAACAAAGGTAAAATCGCCATCAGCGTTAATCACCAGATCGTCACCGCCGTTGTTTTGCAACACCAATTCACCACCGATAAGCCCGGTGACGGTTCCACCTATAGTGTAGGACGCCGTCACACAGGTAACGGTTACGTCGATAATTGTTGTGCTGCTGACGGTACCTTTGTCATTGCCGACCATACAGGTTTGGTTCGGACTACCGGGTTGAGTTTGCACCGTGACCGCATAATCATTGCCATCGGTCAATGCGGCAGTAAAGGTAAAGTCACCATTACTACTGATCAGCAGATCGTCACCACCATTGTTTTGCAACACCAGACCATTGCCGACAAGCCCGATGATGGTTCCACCTATAGTGTAGGACGTTGTCTCGCAAGCGACAGTTATGTTGGTGACCGTTGAACCACTGACAATGCCTTTGTCATTGTTCACCGTACAAGTTTGGTTCGGACTATCCGGCTGAGTGAAAACCGTGACGGCATAAGTGCTGGTATCAGTCAATGGGGTAGTGAAAGTAAAGGTGCCATTAGTATTGATCGGTAGGTCGTCACCGTCATTGTTTTGTAAAACCAGGCCACTACCTGTATATCCGAAAACCGTGCCACCAACCGTGTAAGCAGTTGTCGAACAAGTAACAGCAACACTGGATACCACAGCACCACTGACAGTGTCACTGCCATTGCTGACGGTACAGATCTGGTTTGGATTATTGGGTTGGGTCAGTACAGTGACAGTATAATTGCTACCGTCGGCCACTGCGTTACTGAAGCTGAAAGTACCATTGGCACTCACCGGCAAATCATCGCTATTGTTATTTTGTAAAACCAGACCACTGCCTGCATACCCGGAAACCGTTCCACCAACCGTGTAAGACGTTGTCGAACAAATAACAGCGACATTGGATACCGCAGCAGCACTGACGGTGCCGCTGCCATTGTTAACCGTACAAATTTGGCCCGGACTACCAGGGTGAGTCCGTACACTAACAACATATTCGCTACCGTCAGCCACTGCACTATTGAAGCTGAAAGCACCATCGGCACTCACCGGCAAATCATCACCATCGTTATTTTGTAAAACCAGGCCACTGCCTACATATCCGGAAACTGTGCCCCCAATTGTGTAAGCGGTTGTTGAACAGGTCACGGTGATATTGGACACCGCAACACCACTGAGAGTACCGCTTCCATTAACTGTCTCATTGGTCAGTGGACTCGAGGTTTTTGGGCGTGTGCAAGAGCATGGTGGAACCGCTACGCTTGTTCCACCCTCGTACATCGCTGAAGTTGGCGTATTCATAATCCAGGTAGCGGTTTGTTTGTTCCGTCTTCTCAAGTACAAGTTAAAGCCTTTTGCTGGAACAAGCGCAGCGGTTCCACCAAAAGGCCAAGGGAAAAACATCACTCCTTTCAACCTGTATTACCCTCTACCCAACCCAAAAGCATTCGAAGATCTATTCATTTTTCATGTTGACAGTCAGGTTAATACTCGTAACCGCTGCGGCATCAGCAGAAACGCGATTACGAATAGCAACATCAACGGTCCTTGGCTTCCAGCGCCACCAGTATCATCATCGGAATCACCCGACACCGTGACACTGGCGGTACCATCAACAAATAAATCGCCTGGATCTGTAGCCCGGAATTGAAAACTGTCGCTGCCTGAAAAGCCATCCTTGGGCGTGTAAACCAACTTGTTATCAATTACCTGCGCGGTACCATTTAAGGGCTGCTTAACGATACTGAGGGTATGCGTATCACCAACATCCGGATCAGTGACCTGGGCAGACACACCAACGCTCATGGTATCTTCATCCGTCGTGATAGTGGCGCTGGCCGCCGTGGGGGCGCTATTCGTCGCAGGGGGCGGCCCCGCCAATACTGTCACGTTGGCGGTACCATCAACAAACAAATCGCCTGGATCTGTAGCCCGGAATTGAAAACTGTCGCTGCCTGAAAAGCCATCCTTGGGCGTGTAAACCAACTTGTTATCAATTACCTGCGCGGTACCATTTAAGGGCTGCTTAACGATACTAAGGGTATGCGTATCACCAACATCCGGATCAGTGACCTGGGCAGACACACCAACGCTCATGGTATCTTCATCCGTCCTGATAGTAGCGCTGGCCGCCGTGGGGGCACTATTCGTCGCAGGGGGCGGCCCCGCCAATACTGTCACGTTGGCGGTACCATCGACGGACGCCCCGGCCAGATCTTTGGCATTGAACTGAAAGCTGTCATTGCCCACAAATTTAGATTCGGGAGTATAAAACAGTTTGTTATCAATCACCTCCGCACTGCCGTTCGAAGGAGGTGAGATAATTGTTACAAAATGGCTGTCGCCGGCATCCGGATCGCTCACCTGTGCATACACACCGGCGCTCTGCGTATCCTCGTAGGTGGTGATGCTGGCACTGGCAGCGGTCGGTGCTCTATTGGCGACGCTGCTGCTGCCGACCATGCGTAACAGAGCACGCCCCGTGACCGTTTTACGTATGCGGTTGGCCGCAGCCTCGCCTGTACGCACCATACTCCAGCTACGGTCGGGCTTGTCCCAGATTTCCAATGTGATCTCAACGTTGTCGGCATTGGCATCGGTTACTGTGGTGGGCAATGGCACCGTAACAATGTCGGGGGTGCCTGTCACCTGAGGCGTGATATCAACACCATTGGCCTCTACTTTGAAACGCGTGAAATCTAACGGAGAATCGTCCCATAGTCCCACTAAAATACTGCTCACACTGGTGTCACCCACGGGCGTGAGCGTCATCACCGGACGCATCATGTCATCGTGCACATTACGTTTAGGTGCACCAATGTCCAGCCAACGGCTAATCAGGCGTTTTTCGGCTTCCAGCATACCGGACACATACGCTTGGTGCTCAGTCACTTTGGGCCATATTTCCGGGTATTCACGCCTGGGGGTTTTATCATCAACTAACACACCGCTGTCCACTGGCGGCAAACCAGTCAGTGGGTCACGACCATCCAAACGCTCGCCATAGAGCGCCCATGCCAACATGCTGGAACGTGCACTGTTGACGGAGACCCAGCGGGAGGGTGTGCAACACTGGTAATGCGGCGTAATACGATCAGTGCCCGCCACGTCGATATCGGTGAGGCCATTGCCTGGTTTGAAACCGGGACCAATGACAATGCCATCCTCGCGAGTGTATTTATTCTTGGTGAGCAGCTCATAGGTCCGGTTATCACCGTCCAGACGCAGGCCGGTGAGTTGCTGGGCAGATTGTCCTTCTGCATGACAGGAGGCACAGCGATTCTGCACGATGGTGGCAATATTATTGTCCCAGTCCACCGCAAAGGAACGCCGGGCCATGGCACCTGCTTCTCCGGCGTAGGTGGCCTGAGCACTGGCAACCGTAGGAAAGCCATTAGCATCCTCTCCTACAAATAGCGGGGCGCTGGCACTGGTAAAGTCACCAAATTCGCTGACATTGGTCTTGGCTCGCGAGGCAAAGGGGTCTATACCATCACGAGTATGGACATGACAGCCCACGCAAAGCTGCTGTTCGCCACGCACAACAGAGCGTGATGATGTTTCGATATCCAGCGCTATACCCCGCTTGTCGATCGTTTGCATCAGGAAGGGAGTATCAGCAGGCACCCGTACAATGAAACTGGTGTCCGGGTTACCCTGGTCATCGTCGGGTTCCTGACCATTGCCATCGGGTTTGCGCACCGGGTACTCACCGAGAATACGCAAATGATGTTGCTGGAGGCCAGACCATTTTTCATCGCTCTTATAGGCTTGTTTGGGAATATTAGGTACGGGCATGAGAACACGTATGCCGTAGATTTCATCGTTGTCAAAAATGGCCAGTTCGGCACCGCTGACAGCCAAGTTCATATAGGTGCGACCCGACATGGTGCCGCCACCGTCTCTCATATTCCACGGCGTGCCATTGAGTGAACGGGTTTCCCGGTCATACATAGAGGCCGCACCGGTGAGGCCATAGGGCGCACCGGCGGGCAGACGCGGATCTTGATTGCCATCATTGCTGGTTGGCGGTCGATTGTTATAAAAACCTGGATAGGGAATATCATAGATAGCTTCGTAACTCACCACGGCACGCGGCATGATTTCGTGATACTCGGGAAAATCCACCACCACTTGGGCATCATCAGCGATGTGCCCTATCTGATGAAGGCTGTTGGGCTCCAGCGGCAGCAACCAGATGCCGGCATCCTTGCCAATGACTCTCATGGTAGCTTCCAGAGATTCGCGAAACACCGGGGCACCAATGGTAGAAGTACCACCGATAGCGTAAGTGGTCAGTAAATCGTTGTCCGGTGCCGCTGCAGGATGGGTGAAGCGGCCACTCATGACCACGGTACGACCATCCACAGGATGAATAAAATAATCCGAGGAGTCATAAGGCTTCGCTTGTACATCACCCGCGCTGGCCTGCGGTGTCAAACGAAACTGCTCAGGACGAGCAAAGGGCAACAGCCCACCGCCGACTTTCCAGGTATCAGGCAATGTGGTGAGCACGTCCTTGGCCTCGCTGCCAAACTTTGTACGATGCACAAAATCCGGCCCAGGCGGATCAACCGGAAAGCGTTCCAGCGCTCCCAGCCCGGTTTGCTGACGGTTGTAATACAAAGTAACAACGATGTCACCATCCGACAGTTGGGTAAAATAGTGATATGACCACGCTGTGGCATCATTTTTTCCCGCAAAAATAAACGGTGCAGAACCGTCTGGATTGATCTCGAACAGGGAAAAGTTGTTATTGGTCACTCGTTGCAGCATGCGATCAAAATTGGTGTAAACAATACGCCCATCCATTAAGGTGGCAGGGTGCAGTTGGTTTTGCATGGCCCGATGGCTCAGCACTTCCATATTTCGCCCGTCACGATCCATCGCGAACATTTGGAACATGCCAAAGCCTTGCTCGCGATTGCTGGTAAAACCGATGCGACCGTCGGGCATAAAAAACGGGCCGGTATCCATCACCGGGACCTTGGATGTCCACTCCGGGTCCTTGCCAGGGTGAGCACGACCTGCGAACATCTGGCTATCAGGAGAAACCTGCACATCTTCGCCAGTAAGCAAATCATACATAAACACCAGCGCCGGGTCGGCATAAGGTTTAAGGCCACCGAACACCAATTCGGCAAACTGGTCACCGTTATTGCCCAGTTTGCCATTGGGGTCAAGCTTCATAAAGGACTGTGCCCCCGCAGTGTTAATCTGTCGAATGCCCAAATCAGTGAGGAAAGTCCGGGTGTCTGTGAACTTTGTGTACACCACGTAACGGCCGTCAAAGGAAACATTGGGGTCGACCACAGAACACACAGCTTTTGAGGTATCATCTTCATCACAGTTGACCAGCACCTTTTCCGCAGCAGGGTCGCCAGGGGTCATACTGGAGTCGTGCAGAACCAGATCACAACCAGGCTGATGATAGATATTGTTAAGCGCCGACAACCATAGGTCGTTGACGCCGTTCCAGTTCAGTAACTCCTGTGGAGCGCCGGATGTCGGACGTAAAACCGGCTCCTTGCCACGAGGACAGCGCACGTACACCACGTCATAATCAATGGCGGCGAACTGGGCCTGACGCTGCGCCGCAGACGCTGTTTCAATCAAACTCAAACTCAGTACAATGCCGAAAACGGCCCAAGCGGGGAAAAAATATTTGGTCATATAAAAAAAAGGCTCATATTTGAACGAATTCATGCTTCATAATCTCCACACCAGCTAACGCAACAAAAGGGTACCAGGTTCCCATACATGACCATCTCGCATTTATTTTTTGAGTTAAGGCACAATTCCGAACATGGCAAACCGTCCAGGGACTTCCATCCTTGCGCTTGGACACAAATGATCAATTTTACGAAAAGTAACACGCCCCCTAGTTAGCTGCCTCCACACACAGAACCTTAAACATGAGCAAATGATTTTGCGACCCACGCCACACTATCAATCAGACCTGGGGATAAACAAACTAATGAACCATTAGGCCGCTGCTAAGCAAATAAATACCATGTAGAACACCAAAATCAGAGATGCAAAAATCTGTGGCTCAATTAACATAATTGCCTCAAAAAAAACAGTGCGTTTGCCGATATGTATGGAACAAAGTAGCACTGCTATCCCGTCAATAACCAAGGCAGGAAATCTAATTCAGCTGTAACTTGATACCAGATGGGTTTACAACAAGCTTTGAACAAGCCTGTTCGATCAAAAAAGGAAATCAAACTCTGACGCAAGGTGATGCATTTTTTTACAAACACTAAATTTTGATACCCATACATGAATTCGCAGCCTTAACAAACCGGCATGACGCTTAGCCAATAGCAGCAACGTTCTTCACTGTACTGCTTTGACATTGGATTAGTCGCCACTTGTAGTACAGCATATTAATTATTGGCACAGGACAATTACATATAATGAAATTAATCAACCAAAATTTGATGGGCAGAATTTGCACAACGTTTATATTCATCGCCCTCCTCAACGCCTGTGCCCCTGCCACAGAAGAAACTCCTCCATCGTCGTCCACACCTGTCCTGCAAGTTGATAATATTCAGGTTACTGAGGGTGATTCGGGGCTTTCAACGGCGACAGTTAACATTACCCTTTCTTCTCTCAGCGACAAAATCGTCAGCGTAAATTATGCTACAGAGGATGATAGCGCTAGCGCTCCCGGCGATTATCAAAGCCGTAACGGCACCGTAACATTTGCCGCTGGCGAAACGGCCCAATCTTTTACGATCAACATTGTCTCAGATACACAACCCGAAGCAGACGAAAGCTTCAACATCAACTTTTCCAATCCTCAGAACGTCACTCTTGGGGCAACTACTGTGACAGCGGTTATCGAGGATGATGACAGTGGCGCCACACTCCCGGCATTACAGGTTGGAGACGTTAATATCACTGAAGGCAATTCAGGTACGACAACAGCAGAGTTCAGTGTCACCCTGTCTACCAGTAGCGCTGCTACTGTTACGATCGATTACACAACCAGTGACATGACTGCCACAGCACCGGGTGATTATCAAAGTAAAAATGGTTCTTTATCCTTTGCTCCCGGAGAAACCAGCAAGACGGTTATTGTGGATGTGGTTGCCGATGTTATCGTAGAGCTTGATGAAACATTCAGACTAACCTTGTCCAACCCCAATAATGCGAACCTGAGCAACGCTGTTGGCGTGGCAACCATCACGAACGACGATATTGCTGCACTCCCGACACTGCAAGTGGAAAATATCAACATTGCTGAAGGCAACTCAGGTACGACAACAGCAGAATTCAGCGTCACCCTGTCTGCCAACAGCGCCAGCGCCGTCACAGTTGATTATGCGACCAGCGACACAACCGCCACAGCACCGAATGATTATCAGAGCAAAAGTGGCTCTTTGTCCTTTGCTCCCGGCGAGACCAGTAAAACGGTTACTGTAAATGTGGTTGCTGATGCTGTCGCAGAACTCGATGAAACGTTCAAACTGACTTTATCCAATCCTGGTAATGCCGATTTAAGTGACGCTGTTGGCGTGGCAACCATTACTAACGACGATACAGATTCAACAGTATTACTGTCTAACCCCGGCCCACAGTCTTTTGACGAAGAGCAGGAATACACCATTGACGTTACCGCCAGAGCGAATGCCAGGATCTTTGTCAACGGCATGCCCCCTGGAATGCACTGGGATGAAGTCAATCGCCGTTTCGATTTTCGTCCAGACTTTATCCAGGGAGGAGAATCGTGGCAAATAACGATGGAAGCCGTAGACGGCGCTGAAACTGACACCCAAACATTCACGGTAACAGTCAACAATACCATTCAACCTCCCTGGCCTACACTTGTCAGTACGGAAAATCTGACGGGAGTGATCAAATATTCCGTGACTCAGGTCACCGACGATTTTCTGGATAGCCCCGGCTATGCCGGTCGTGAATTCAAAGCGAACCTGGCCATACCCACAGCAGCTAGTGCCACTAACCCGCTGCCCGTCAGAATTGGCCTGCATGGTTTTGGTGGTAGCGCTGGCACGGTGGGAAGAGCAGGCTACTTTGGCGTTGCACCCCACGACCCGAACGCTACCTGGTGGACGGGCTACAACGACCAGCTACCTCTTGAATCTGGTAAAACGATAAACACCGGTACCATACCAAATTACACACAGCGCAGAGTCATGCATCTGCTTTCCTACCTGATGAATGAGTGCCCTGACTTAGTAACCAACGGAGAAAATGCATGCCCCGGTGTCAATCCTGAACGTATTTCGGTCTCTGGCCAATCGATGGGAGGGACTGGTAGCTTTTTCCTGGCCATTAATTACGGCTACCACTTTGCAGAGATAAGCACCCGCATTGGAGGAACCACGCCCCATTTTTTAACCTTAGGGCAGCAGGATGGGTTAATTCGATTTTTTTGGGGTGCAAAAAACCTCGGGTTGCCAGATGAGAAAGGAACAAATGTCTGGGATCTGTACGACTCCAGTCGTGCGGCACTTAACAACAAACACTTCCGTAATCTTCATTTCAGTACGATAAGCGGGAAAAATGATCCTGTTATCAGCTTTGACGCCATGGTAGGTATCAGCCCGGTGGAGGACATATCTTTCCTTATGGCACTACAACAAGAGGGCATTGGGCATCTCAGCGCTTGGGATCAACGGGCTCATGGCGGAAATGAGCCTGGACTCAGTGCGTACTGGTGGAACGCGCTGGAGGACATTTCTTTCCTGAGCCGTACCCTGGCATTCCCCGCCTTCTCAAATGGTTCAGCAGATGATGATGCTGGAGTACCGGATGGTATGGGAGGCTATACAGGAACTTTGCGAGGTGCCAAGAATCGTTACCTGCGATGGGATAGCGCAAACATTATCGACACACGCGACCAGCTAAGCATGCCGATCAAGGCGGATATCGATACCACGGGCACACCGCCTGCTGCGGGTTACCCACCAACGGGAAATAACTATTTCGGACCACTCCCGATCACCGCTAATGTGACAATACGCCGTATTCAGCAATTTCAGATGCTGCCAGGGGAAACCATCCATTGGAGTTATAACGGGAAATCAGGAACCGTCTCTGCCAATGATGACGGATCAGTGACGGTACCCGGCTTGGAAATGGCAACAAGCTTTACCCCACTTGTTTTTACCCGCCCCTGACAAATCACGGATCAGCAACATATGACAAGCCGGATACCCAAGGAAACAGGCTGTAAAACAGCATTCACGAAACAATATCAGAAATATTAGGAAAGTAAGCAGTATGGGAAAAGATCGCATGCGGACGGACACAGGGCAAAGTAAACCTGGATAAAAAACATCACTCATGAACAATAAGTGAGCACTTCAAGCCAGGCATTAACGCTGTGTTGTGCCGCATGAAATCTTTTCAACAGCCTGCCAAGCAAACAACATCTCCCCCCTGGTTTCTATGCCAGGGTTCCTACGGTACAATTCCAGCTCGACGTAAATTGACCAACAGTATCAGACCAAAACAATTAAAATAAACTCGAACACTCCGGTTTCACTTTCAAAGCCCTGTTGGTAGAGAAAATCAATATCAGATGTAAACCGTGATCACCGTTTAAAAATAACTCGCGTTCATACGCTTTTTCTGTATTTTAGAATGACCTCAACGTCAAAAACCTCCGAAGCAAAAATGCTGAGCAAGGACCGTATGGCAGAAGGAACTAACGTACATGCTCTTTAACTCTTATGAGTTCATTCTCGCCTTTCTTCCAATAACCCTGGCGATTTTTTTCTTTGTTATTTCCCGATATGGCCATGAGCCCGCTATCGCCTGGCTGGTTTCCGCCTCGTTGATATTTTATGCATGGTGGAACGTCGCCTACCTGGCTCTGATTATTTTATCCATGCTCATTAATTACGGCATGGGAAAATTACTGGCCCACCATTACTCGAAGGGTGCTGTGCGGCAGGGGAAAGTTCTGTTAACCATTGGAATAATGGCAAATCTTGGCGCGCTCGGCTATTTCAAGTATGCAAATTTTTTCGTTTCAAATGTCAATATTATCGCAGAAACATCATTCCAACTTGAAACAATAATACTGCCTCTTGCTATTTCCTTTTTTACCTTCCAGCAAATCGCATATCTGATTGATGCGCACAAAGGCATCACAAGTGAGTTCAAGTTTTTACACTACGCGCTATTCGTCACCTTTTTCCCTCAGTTAATCGCCGGCCCTATCGTGCATCACCGGGAAATGCTTCCACAATTTATGTCGAAAAAAATACTGCGGTTAAACGCAGATGATTTATCCATCGGCATCACCATTTTTTCTATCGGGCTATTCAAAAAAGCGGTGTTGGCAGATGGCATTGCAGCGTATGCAAGCCCCGTCTTTGATGCCGCTGCACGAGGTGAAACACTGACATTTTTTGAAGCATGGGGAGGCGCCCTTGCCTATACTATGCAGCTGTATTTCGACTTCTCTGGCTATTCCGATATGGCCATTGGTGCGGCACGCATGTTTGGCATCAAACTTCCCTTAAATTTTCATTCGCCCTACAAGGCAACCAGCATCTCAGAGTTCTGGCGCCGGTGGCACATGACACTTTCACGCTTCTTGCGTGACTATGTGTACATACCGTTAGGCGGCAATAAAAAAGGAAGTTGCCGACGCTATTCAAATATGATGATCACCATGTTGTTAGGTGGACTTTGGCATGGAGCCGGTTGGAATTTTGTGATATGGGGCGGACTACATGGTGTATATCTCGCCGTTAATCATGGATGGCGGAAAATACGAAACACACTGAACCTTACAGCAGGACGAGCAGCTCCACTCTATAAAGTCGCCGCCTGGGGGCTCACCTTTTTCTGTGTTGTCATCGGCTGGGTTTTCTTTCGCGCAGCAGATTTACCATCTGCCCTAGCCATTCTGGAAGGCATGAGTGGACAAAATGGATTTGCTATTCCCAATGCCATCGCCGTTCGTACTGGAAATTTCCAGGCGTTTCTCAGCGACCTGGGGGTTACATTCTATCTCGGCGGAGGATCTCAATTTTTGTTCACCTATTTATGGATAATCGCACTGCTGCTGATTGCGCTGTTTATGCCTAATACGCAAGAAATAATGAGGAATTTCTCTCCTTCATTCAATAAACACAAATCTGATGCTGGTGATGCCCTTCAGGTTGCACGCATATTGGAAAAACTCTCAACATGGAGGCCAACCCGAACATGGGGAGTATTCATTGCGATAATTTCCATCTTTGGACTACTCTCCCTGTCCAGCGTATCGGAATTCCTCTATTTTCAATTTTGAGCACAATATGAATCCCAGACACTTCCTTCTCTCATGGACAATAGTGCTTCTACTCTTGCTCATCACAACAGCTGGGTTCAATTATCTGGTGGACCCCTATGGCTTGTTTGGTACACCTAGAATATCGGGATTCAACGAAAAAAAACCATCGGCAGACACAAGAGTCCGGATTGTCAAACCTTATCAGGTCACTCGCATTCAACCCCGCGCATTGATTGTTGGAAATTCCCGACCAGAAGTGGGACTTGATCCTGAGCACATGTGCTGGCCTACTGAAAACCGGCCCGTTTACAGCCTGACAACACCAGGAAGCAGTGTATATATGCAGATGCGCCAAGCACAACATGCACTTTCCAGCACTCCGGCAAACCTGATTATCGCAGGGATCGATTTTCTTGATTTTCTTGTCACGCCAGAAAACCATAACGATCCCTTCCAATGGCCTCCGTCAGTCAGAGAGTTTGAGCACCGATTGTCAATAACGGCAACGGGTCAGAAGAATGACACATACCGGTGGCAATCTGCCAAAGATTACGCGACGACTGCCTTATCACTGGACACTTTGGAAGATTCACTTCGCACCATCACTTCTCAAGGCAATATCAATACCAGTAATCGGACAATATTGGGTTTCAACCCGGCCAGAGACTACCTGGATATTATTCGCAGCGAAGGTCAAGCGGTCCTGTTTCAACAAAAAAATGATCAGGTCATCTCCACACTGCTGAAAAGAGACTGGTCGATATATCATGCGGGCAGCCGCTGGTCTCACGATTTCGAAGCATTGAAACGGCTCATGGAAATAAGCAAAAAACGCGGTGCCAAGCTAATTTTGTTTATCAACCCATACCATGCCCAGTACCTGGAAAACATCCGTCAAACGGGTAAATGGCCGCTGTTCGAACAATGGAAACGAGAACTCGTCAGACTTATTGATAGCGATACAAACAATGCCATTTGGGATTTTAGTGGTTACGACAGATACACGACTGAAACTGAATCTGCGAGCAAAGAAACCACACATAAATGGTTTTGGGAACCGGCTCATTATCGCAAAGAACTAGGTGACAAAATGCTGGATCAGATGCTCGGTAATGACTGCCCGAAAAATGCTGTTCAAGCTGAATTTGGATCCCTGATATCAACCGCAAACATCGAAGAGCACTTGGCTCGGCAACGGGATGCCGCTCAAACATATGCCGCCAACAATCCACAAGTCATTACAAAAATACAACAATTGGTCTTGCAAAAGCGCGGTGCTGGAGATTTGCATACCCCGTAAAAACATAACTACAAAAACAGGGATAACATCACATAACGGAATCCAGCAACTGCGCCAACTCAACAGCCTTGTGGTGACGCGAATACCGCTGTACATCCTCTTCACCAGCCACCGGAGCCTGCCTCTGGCCCAACAATGTCACAAAATGATCCAACGCCCGAGCAATATCCTCGGCATCGTCAATCTTCGCACAGGTATCAATTCCAAGCGCCGTCAACAATTGCGCCGTATCACCACGCATGTCCACCAGAGACAAAATGGGTTTGCGGGCACGAATATACTCGTAAATTTTTCCAGGGATTTGACGGTTGCAATCCGATCCCTGAAACACCAGTAAGCCATCGGCGGAAAGCATTTCTTCCAACGCTTGCGGGTAGGAACAATGAGGCTCCAGCGCTATCACATCGGATAGACCACGGGCCTTTATCTGTTCGTGGTACAGCGATTCACTGCCACTCGCGCGCAAGATGACCTTCAGTTTTCCCCGCTGAATTCTTCCCTGTTCCAGCAGCTGCGCCAGTCCAGTAAAAAACGGTTCAGGGTCACGGTCTTGTGGTTCCAGCAAACCACTATGTACCAGTGTGAGTGGCCTGCTAGCATCCAGTGATGTGGGTATCGCTGCTGCTGACAAAGACGAAAAACTTTCCTCATCGTAGCCATTCGAAATCAGTGTAAAACGTGAGTCTGGCAATGATGGATAACGCCCCTGATACAAGGCTTGCGCACTCGGAGTCACAAACACTGCGCTGGCACAATTCTGCAGGGTTTTTCGCTCCAGCCAGGAACGACTGCGGCGGGTCATCGGCTCCGTGGGAAAACTTTCATAAATCATAGGGTCACGAAAATCAGCGATCCAAGGCAAACCACTGATCCGTTGCAAAGTCATGGCAATCATGTGTGCTGATGAGGTGGGGTAGGTCGACCAAATAGCCTGCGGGCGGTACTGTTTGATCATCCGCAACCCGGCAGGCACCGCACTGAACCACCAGCTTGCCCACTGATCAGGAATGGCCGAGCAACGCAGATATCGCCCCATAATCGCCAAATCCCGCGCGGCATCCAATGCAAAGGTTTTTTTAACCACCAAGTCTTGAGGAATCTTGCTCAACAAATCATCCGATCGACGTGGATAGGCTCTCGCCTTGGGTGTCAGCACCAATGGCTGCCAATTATTTTCTGGCAAATACCGACAAAAACTCAAGGTGCGATGGATTCCGCTACTTCCCTGAAAGGGGGGAAACTGAAATGCCACCATCAATACACGTTTAGACATATACCACTCCGAATCCCCAACCTCTTTACCGACGGCCACGAGTAAAAATATCGACTATTGATTGGCTCAAGGCTCGCCAAAACGGCCGTTGATCTCTCAAGTGCCATTTAGCAAAAGCATTGGCTCGCAGCAACGAAAGCAGGTAGCGAAACAAGGAAACATCTCCCCTGCGCACCAAACCAACACTGCGGGAAAAACAATTAAACAGGTCATCATTGAAATCCAACCAACGGATACCAGACTTTTTTTCCCTGGCGGCATCATAGGCCGGAGCATCCAGCAAAACCTGCAATAAATTATGCCCGGAGCAAGGACCAAGCTCATATTGAATCCAGGGTCGGGCATTGATCTCAATCAGGTAGTTTTCCCCGGTTTTCCGCGCATGCAGAATTTCAAATTCCGCAATACCAAAATAATCGATACGTTTTGCCACATCACGCGCCAACTTTTCCACTGCGGGGTTTTCGCACAACACCACATAACAACCAACGGCACACTGATCCGCTATCGGGCGTAATTTTTCCGCAACAAAGCTCACCATGTGCTCGCCATTACGTACAAGTCCCACGGAATATTGAATCACGTCAAGACCAAGCAGTGATTGCGTCACAATGGGCTGAACCTGGGCATCAC
>Ga0316202_10001291_pt1 | contig 20022 bp, 22 predicted proteins | sample 3monrhotite_MG_FD_204934 | JGI IMG/M metagenome (GOLD analysis project Ga0316202, IMG submission 204934) | Microbial mat bacterial communities from mineral coupon in-situ incubated in ocean water Damariscotta River, Maine, United States -... | ecosystem: Environmental > Aquatic > Marine >... | reverse complement strand
GCTTAAGAGCAGTTCTTTGCCTTGTAACTGCCAGTCTACAAGCGTTTCTATGTAATCATGTTGAATATCTTGCAACTGCTTGCGAACACCTTCGCCCAAAGCACACCAGCCTTGTGGTCGTAAATGCTTTAATAATAATGACTTCTCATAAGCAACACCCTGTAACCCACCCAGCCCTTCGGTATGGGCACTGGTAATGCCTGTTAATACGGCAATATCAGGCTGTACGATTTCGGAAAGGCGCTGCATTTCACCGATTTCACTGATGCCACATTCAATGAGTGCGATTTCTGTGTTCTCGCTGATACCTAAGAGTGTCATTGGCACGCCGATTAAATTATTTAAGTTCGCATGGGTAGCTGTTGTTTTGATGCCCAACGCATTGAATGCATGTGCTAACATCGAACGTAAAGTGGTTTTTCCGTAAGAGCCGGTAATGGCAACCACGGTCGTAGAGGTCAGCTTTTCACGCCAGGCGTGGGCAATATCACCCAGTGCAAGCAGGGTATCGGTTACTTCTAATTGTGGTGTTTTTAAATCAGACCAGCATTGGATGCCTTGATGATCACCGATAAGGGCACAAGCCTTGTCTGCGACCTGATGGGCAAAGGTATGCCCATCAAAGTGAGGGCCACGCAAAGCAAGAAAAGCATCACCTTGCTTAAAATGACGGGAATCAGTTTGAACACGCTCTACTTGAATATGCTCAATTTGATCAGGCACCTGATTGAGCCATTGGCCATGTGTGGCATGCTGAATATCTAAGCCGCTTAAATACATGATAGCTGCTCCGCATTTTTTTGATGCAATAAATGACGAGCGCACGCCATATCACTCCACGGCAAACGCTCACCTTGTATATCCATATAAGCTTCGTGGCCTTTACCCGCGATGACCAAGGTATCATCACCGTTCATGTTCGCGATGGCATCGGTAATAGCCTGCTTGCGATCAAGCTGCAAATGAACTTCTAGCGGGTAAGGGCGAGCTATACCTTCCTCTATTTCCGAAGCAATGATTGCAGGACGCTCATGGCGAGGGTTATCGGATGTAATCCATAATACATCTGCAAATTCAGAAGCAACGCGACCCATGGCAGGACGCTTTTCTCGATCACGCTCGCCACCACAACCAAACACCAATAATAAACGGCCGTGCGTGATAGGGCGCAGACTTTCTAAACAGGCTTGTAAGGCTTCGGCTGTATGTGCGTAATCGATAAATGCTTGCCAGCGCCCAGCATTCACGGGCTGCATGCGGCCTGGAGGGGCCGTAACACCACATAGTAGCTGCCCTATTTCTTGTAAGCTAAGTTTATAGTGGCTATGTAATACCTGTGCTACAGCGGCGATATTTTCGGCATGAAAACTGCCAACAGGAATATCGTCTACCACCACTTCTTCGCCTTGATATGCTAGGCGTAATAAACCAGGAAGCTCTTGTTCCCATGTGATAGCATTAGGCTGCTCGTTATGTTGATACAAACCATGTCCATAGGCGTGTAGTTCAAAATTAGCGGGCTCAAGCTGCCTGTAAATACTTGTTTGATCATGGTTATAAACAACCGTTCCGCCATGCTTGCCTGTATTGCAAACAAACTGACTTTTCAACGATGTATAAGCTTCAAAACCACCATGATCTTGTAAATGATCGTGTCCTAATGTTGTCCATACACCCACATCAAAATGTAAGCCAGCAATGCGCTGTTGTTCTATACCATGTGATGAGACTTCCATCACCAACGCTGGGATATTCTGTTTGTTAGCGGCAGATAATAGGTGGTGTAGGGTTAACATGGATGGGGTGGTATTACCCAAATTATGGCTATGCTCATGATCTTCAATCCAGCCGAGTGTTCCTGAAGACCAAGCCACACCATATTTTTTCACCAATGCTTCGCGCAAGATCCAAGCAACACTGGTTTTGCCGTCGGTGCCTGTAATCCCGATACATTGGGTTTTACTATGCTCTGTTTGAAAGTAGCGACGCAGGAAAATACCAGCTTCATCTATACTGGGCAGGGCTAGGCATGGAATGCTACTGCTCATGCAATCATTGCCGATATAGATGATGCTGCTTGCGCCTGCGGCAATGGCATATTGGATATAATCGCGACTTTTTTCTGCGGTTCGTGGCATGCATAAAAAAGTATCACCTTGCGCAATGGCACGGGAATCATCACAAATATTTTGGATGCTGCAATCCGCACCTGAGAAATCATAACCCAGTGAAGCAAAGCTTTGCGCATTAGGTTGGCTCATTGTTTTGAGATATTGCATAGACTTATTCATGAAGCCATACCTCAATATCAGATCCGATGGATAGTGCCGTAAGCGGATGGGGAGATTGACGTGTAACCCAGCCAGAACCGTGGCTACGTAAAGCATAACCTTGTTGCTCTGCTTGCTGGAAAGCCTGTCGCAAAGATAGACCAAATAAACGAGGGGTAATGCCTGCTGCTGGGGTGATGTCGGATGCAGCCGATGCTTGTTGAACGTGCCAGTCTGCTGAGTTTTGCATTTCTGGAAGAGAACCAAGGTATGGCAATGTGGTGGCAGCAATGTTACGAAAAACAGGCGCCGCTACTGTGCCGCCATAGATAGATTTTTGCGGTTCATCAATTACCACTACAATAACAATTTCAGGGTCTTCAGCGGGTGCAAAGCCTGCAAATACGGCGGTAAATTTATCTTTGGCATAAGAGCCTTGATTGTTTGCTTTTTGAGCAGTGCCTGTTTTACCTGCTACATGATAACCAGCAGGGACTGCACGTTGGCCTGTACCATTCACGCTCGTTGCCGCAATAAGCATTTGGGTGATAGCTTGACTTGTTTCTAGCGAAAATACTTGCTTACCATGATTTATTTCATCAGATAATACGATGCGAGGCGTTAGTTTAACGCCATGGTTCGCTAAAACGCTAAATGCCGCTGCAAGTTGCAACGGCGTAGTGGCGATACCCTGTCCAAAGGCTATGTTGGCGGTTTCTACTACCCCCCACTTTTTAGGCGGGGTAAGCATGCCTGGCGACTCTCCGCCTAATCCAATACCGGTTCGTTTTCCAAATCCTAGGGACGACAAATGATTTCCTAATTGCGTAGCACCTATATTTAAAGCTACCTTAGCAGCACCAATATTACTCGATTTGGCAATGATACCCGTCAAGTCAAGCCAGCCTTCGGGATGATCATCATGAATGGTATAATCGGCGACTTGAAAATTACCATTCTCACAAAATACAAGGCTATTTACTTGCCATTTTTTTGAATCAATAGCTGTAGCAATGGTGAATGGTTTCATGGTTGAGCCAGGTTCAAAGATGTCCGTAATCGCACGGTTTCGCCATTGGCCAGGTTTATAACGGATAAAATTATTGGGATTAAAGCTAGGCCAGCTTGCCATGGCTAGTATGTCACCATTTTTTGGATTCATTACGACGACAGAGCCACCTTTGGCGCGCTGCTTGTGAATACCTTCGGTTAATGCTGCATAAGCGATGCTTTGTATGTTGCTATCAATGGTTAATTTTAAGGCATCACCCATATGCGGTTTTTTCAACCATACACCACCAGGCAAAGAGTGCCCGCGTGCATCACGTTGCACAAGGCGTGCACCAGCTTGACCTTGTAGACGTTGATCCATACTGCGCTCAATACCTTCAAGCCCATGCCCATCAATACCAACAAAACCTAAAATATGCCCGGTTTCAGGGCCGAGCGGATGATAACGGCGCCATTCACTTTCTTGGCGTACACCTGGAATATTTAAGGCAGCTACGCGTGCTGCAATGGTAGGCGAAACTTGGCGAGCTAACCATCTGAAACCTTTGCGGTTTTTAATTTTACCTTGTAGTTTAGATAAGGGCATTTTCAAGGCTTTAGCCAGTGATTTTAAATCTTTTTGAGGAATCTCACTTACCAGCGCTCCAATGGATGGAACTTCAATACTTTTGGATAAAATACGTCCCTGACGGTCAAGAATAACGCCACGCGGCGCGGCAACATTATATTGATGAAAATGTTGATGAGAGGCGCGAGCCTTCAGCTCATCGCCTTGTAATACATGTAAATCAACAGCGCGAATTAACAACATCGCCAAGCCCAACGCCATCAAACCAACTACAACTTCCATGCGTCGACGTGTGTGAATATCTTGCGATTTATGTATATTGCTCATGGTCGCAACACCTGTATGGGGCGTGGTGCTTGCATACCAAGCTCTCTGTGAGCCAATCGGCGCAGACGATTTGGGCGGGATAGGCTAGCATACTCTAATCCAAGCACTTGGATCTTTTCATGCTGTTTGGTGATTTCCTGTTGCAGAGTGGAAGCATGTTGGGATGTTTCAATACGAAGGTGTGATAGCCAGACTTGTGTGGCAGCCAGCGTACTGATGGATAGAAAAAGGGCAGTATAAACAAATCGCGTGTTCATAGCGCAGGCTCAGGCAGTCGTTCTGCAACACGCAGCATAGCAGAGCGGCTACGCGGATTTTCTTCTAATTCAGACTCACTGGCGCGAATAGGTTTCTTTTGTACCCAGCGCATAGTTGCTACTTTTCCACACACACACATGGGGAATTCCCTTGGGCAAGCGCAAGGATTTACCTCTGCTTCAATAAGGTCGCGAATGCGGCGGTCTTCACCCGAATGAAAGGAGATAACAGCCAAGCGACCCAATGGGGCAAGGCAATGTATGGCAGCTTTAATAGCTGTGTTAATTTGGCCATATTCATCATTAACCCATATGCGCAATGCTTGAAATGTACGTGTGGCAGGATGGGTGGAGCCATGGCGGGTCTTGGGAGGCACAGCATGGAAACAGATGTTTTCCAACTCTCGGGTTGTGTTTAGCGTGCCTTTTTGAGCTACTTTTAGGATGGCGCGTGCCATGCGTCCTGCAAAACGCTCATCCCCAAAACTGCGAATGATGTGTGTTAAGTCTTTTTCAGAAACTTTTTTCAAGCGCTCAGATACTGGTTCTCCCGCATTTGGGTTCATGCGCATATCAAGCGGCCCGTCATGCTGAAAAGAAAAGCCGCGTTCGGCCTGATCAAGCTGCGGCGAAGACACGCCTAGATCAAAGCCGATTCCGCAAATATTTGATTCATCGGCTTCGGACATCGCATCTTGCAAGCCAGCAAAATCACTGTGAATAATTTGAAAACGGTGATCTTCTTCGGCTAAAATATTTGCGGTCGCGATAGCTTGTGGATCACGATCCAGTGCTAATAAGCGACCCTTGTCTGAAAGGCGATCTAGCAGCATGCGCGCATGGCCACCACGTCCAAATGTAGCATCAACATAGTGACCGTCAGGGTCAGTAAGCAGCGCGTCAATGAAAGGGGATGCAAGAACGGGAATGTGTTCTTGGGACTGCATATTAGATGCCCAACTGCTCAAGTATATCGGGGTCAATGGCATCATTCTCTATTTCAAGCTGCCATAGTTGAGCATCCCAGATTTCCACGGTGTTCGATGAGCCTGCAAACTGTACTGATTTAGATAAACTTGCGTGTTCACGCAACGATTGCGGCAGTAAAACACGACCTTGTTTGTCAACAGCACATTCAATCGCTGAGCTAACAACGCGGCGCTGAATGCGGCGTAAAGTAGGGTTGGAGGATGGAATGAGATTTAGCTTATCCAAAAACGACTGCCATTCCATCATAGGATAAACGCGCAAGCATGCATCCCTAATATCTCTGGTGATAACCATGCGATCGTCATCGTAATCTTTGCGCAATGCATCACGAAAGGTAGCGGGCACATTAACCCGACCTTTGTCATCCATCGTATTTGCGTAATTACCGATAAACATGACTGCTGCACCACTCCCATGCGGATAGTTACCCACACTTACCCACTTGTTCGCCAATATCGACCATATTTTCATATATGTCAATACTATTTTTACATTATTTATTATATATTTCAAGCATTTGAGATAAAGCAGTTTGATTATTAGGGGTTTGCGAGCTTTGTGAATGGAGTTCTTTTTTTAAGCGATTTAAGCCATTGTTATATATGGACTAATCGCTTATTTAGAAGGTGGGTCTGGATGAGGTGGGTGAAGGTGGGTTGCTTTTAACTTTATTGTTGCTGTTGGAAGTGCTTATGATGCTTGTAGTTGCTTTTCTGCGCGTTCGAGGTCTTCAGGTGTATCAACACCCAAGCAGTGGAAATCACCAATCGTGACAGCAATAGTGTGTCCATGATGCAATACACGTAGTTGTTCTAGCTGCTCGGACTCACCACTTTCACACTCTTTTAACTTACTGTAATTGAATAGGAAATTCTTGGTGTAGGCGTATAGTCCGACGTGCTGCAACGGCGTAGATGATTCAGCTTTGCGAGGGAAGGGTATGGAAGCACGGCTAAAATACATGGCATGATTTTTGGCATTACAAACGACTTTGACGACATTCGGGTCGTGTAAATCTTCATCGCGCAACAAAGGGTGGGCAAGTGTTGCCATTTCAAGGTTGGGGTTGGTCATAAAAGGTTGAATCACTGACTGAATGGCAAGTGGGTCAATCAAAGGTTCATCGCCTTGAACATTCACAACAATATCACAACCCATACCCTGCACAGCTTCGGCCAAGCGCTCGCTGCCACTGTTATGCTCGCTATGGCTCATAAAGACGTCGCAATCGGCAGCGCGGGCAACTGAGGCAATGCGTTCATCATCGGTAGCTACAAAGACATGACCAATATTTGCTTGCTTGGCTCGCTCAATAACGTGAACAATCATTGGCTTGCCTGCTAAGTCTGCAAGTGGTTTACCTGGAAAACGTGTGGATGCAAAACGGGCTGGGATGCCTACGGCAATGTTTATATTGTTGGAAGGCAGGTGAGACATGCTTAATAAGCCTCTATTTCTTGCCAGCTAGCAGTAGCAGTTCCGACCTTGCCAACCACAACGCCCGCAGCTTTATTGGCAGTTTGCGCTGCCAGTAGTGGCGAGTCACCGCGGCTTAAGCAAGTCGTAAACACGGCAATGACCGTATCACCAGCACCAGTTACATCAAAAACATCGCGCGCTGCCGTTGGAATATGGTGGCACAGCTCTCCATCAAATAAAGTCATGCCACGTTCAGAGCGTGTGATGAGCGTATACTGTAAGTCCAATGTGCTATGAAGTTTGCGGGCAATGGCTTCCACATGATCATCTTCATTGAGGCTTTCCATGCCTGCCATTGCTGAGGCTTCATGTAAGTTGGGCGTGATGAAAGTCGCGCCTCGATAGCCCTCTGTATGGGCAGGTTTGGGATCAACGGCGATGATTTTACCCTGTAATTCAGCGATAAGTTGTTTTAAAAAATCAGGGGTAAGTACACCCTTGGCGTAATCGGAAAGAATCACTGCTTTGGCATCTTTGAGTTTATGTTTTAAATGTTGCAGAAGATCGGTGTGCATATTGGTTTGTAGCGGTGTGGACCATTCTTTATCAAAGCGAACCACTTGTTGATGGCGCGCAATTACACGGGTTTTGATGGCGGTAGGGCGACCATTTTTCTTAGTTATCACACCTTCGTGGGCGGCATCAAGCTCTGCCAAACGGGTATGAACCCACACCCCAGGCTCATCATCACCAACCACACCAAACATGGCGGATGGTTGCTCCAATGCATGCAGGTTGCGAATGACATTGGCAGAGCCTCCGAGTCGACGCTCGACATTTTCGACATGTACGACAGGTACAGGGGCTTCAGGTGAAATGCGTGACACATCACCGAGTACAAATTCATCGACAATAATATCGCCTATGACCAAAATCATGACTTGAAACGTCCTTCCAATTCTTTCACGAAGCGACTGGCCTGCATATATTCTTTGGCGTAGGAGCCAAGTTTGATGATGCGGCGTAATAAATAATCGGCGCGAATGTTGTAGGTTAACCAGTTATAACGAAAAATAGCATCATGGCAGCGCTTGGCTTCCTGTTTATCAATATTAACACTCTCAGAAACCGCGATTTTTCTAAAAAGAATTTGGATATCAGGATTGGAGGCATCGGTAAATGTCTCCACTACCTCAAAACCTGCTGTTTTGGCGATGCCAATCAAGGTGTTGTGGGTGAAATTGTAGGTATGGGCAAAGTGGAACAAGCGACCAAACGTAGCAAATGGCGCAGCAACATTGGGGCATTCGATGTATAATAAACCGTCATCTTTGATTAAGCCGCGCATATGGGTCAGGGCACGTTTGGGTGATACGAAATGTTCAACCACATGAATCAATAGAATAACATCACGGCTGTGATCGGCCTCTAAATCGTACAAATTGATATTCTCTACACTGGCATGCAAGACACCTTGCGTATAACTGTTGAAATCGGTGTTTGGCTCAATGCCCGAAGCATCAAAACCATCAGCTTCAAAGGATTTTACGGTACAGCCAATGCCCGCGCCAACTTCAAAAACTTTGGCTTTTTCAGGGATGGCATGCTTGATTTGCTTAAGAATGCGCTGACCATTGTTCCAAGCTCGCATAATACGGCGCGGCGAAGGCTTTCTCTCGCCGTGATAATCACGGCGATAATCGTTGGCATAATAGGCTGAAATATCATCTTCACTGGGCATAGGAACATGCATTACCAAGCCGCAGCCTTGGCACAGGCCCGTTTTTAATGGTTTATTGTGACGGTCATATTCAGAGATAATCTCGAAGCTTGAGCTGCCGCAAAGATCACAGGTTTGTTGAATACCTTCATTTTGCATAACTTGAGTCAAAATACGCACCCCTTGGATGAAATTGCCTGAACTATGCCAGTCTTAGCCCTTGGCGGCGAGTTTTCTACGTTCGGTAACTTCGGTTTTGAGTTGTCCACATGCAGCAGAGATATCACGGCCACGAGATTCGCGTACCACGGCAATAAAACCAGCTTGTTTTAATTCGGCACGAAAAGCTTCGACACGATCCCGTGTTGGGCGTTGCCATTCGCTGCCCTGAAAAGGGTTGAAGGGGAGTAAATTGATGGTGCAGCCCATGTCTGCGAGTAGCTGAGTTAACTGTTTGGCATCCTGAAGACTGTCGTTGATGCCACCAAGAAGAATATATTCAATGAGAATACGCTTGCGGCCATATTTTTCCATATAGGCATGCATAGCCTTTAGAAGCTCTTTTAGAGGGTATTTCTGATTGATGGGCATGATATGGCTGCGAATTTCATCGGTTGTGGCGTTGAGGGAAACGGCAAGTGAGCATGGTAAATCATCTTCAATCATACGATAAATAGCAGGTACAAGCCCCGCTGTGGATAAGGTGACGCGACGCGGAGAAAATGCCATGCCTTTAGGGTCTGTCACCATGCGCACGAAATCTGCTACAGCATCATAGTTATGCAGCGGCTCACCCATGCCCATCAAAACAAGGTTGGTGACCGGCTCACCCATCAAATGGCGAGCTGTGAATACTTGCGACATGATTTCTGCGGTACTTAGGTTGCGTGTGAGGCCTGCTGTTGCTGTTAAGCAAAATTTACAACCAATGGCACAGCCAACTTGTGTAGAAACACATTGGGTCAATCTTCCCGATGCTGGAATAAGTACGCTTTCCACCTCTTTACCATCGGGCATGCGTAACAAAACTTTGCGCGTGCCATCTTCGGCTTGTTGATTGGCAATGAGTTTAGGCTCAAGCAGACGTACATGTTGATCAAGGTATGTGCGGAGTTGTTGGGGAAGCTCTGGCATAGCATGCCAATCACTGACGCCACGACGAAAAACATAAGCGCTCAGTGTTTCAGCATGGATATCTTTGACACCCGCATGACGGCATAGATCAAGCAGTGCCTGAGCATTCATGCCAGTGAGATAAGGTCGGTTATCCAAGGTGTTTAACATGTGAGAAAAATAGTCGAGGGATGAACCCTCGACTATGGAGAGTCTTATAGGCCGTGTTTGGCCTTGTTGGCAGCCACATCTTCGGCTGATGGCGGTGTGTCTTCCTCCACTTCAGCTAAGTCAAACTTATCGCGTTCTGTGTCGCATAATTCATTCAAAGCGATATCAGCTTCGAAAACTTCTGGCACATCTTCTTCAGGGTAAATCGCTTCCCAAGGACATTCAGGCTCGCACACGGCACAATCAATGCATTCATCAGGTGAGATGAGCAACATGTTCGGTGTTTCTTCTGTAACGTCTTTGGGTTGATAAAAACAATCAACAGGGCATACCGCAACGCATGCAGTATCTACACAATCTTTACAAAGCTGGGTGACAACAAAAGCCATGGTGTGTACCTCTTATATTCGGAATTGCGCGAAGCATAGACGAGGTGTAAAACAAAATCACCCTTAAGCGCTCATGGTGTATCATATTTGTTTGATGAAAATATAAAAAAATAGTGCTTTCAAAGCGTTATTTGAGGTATAGGTGATAGTGGAAGGTATCACTTTTAATATCAATTAAGGTTTGAGGCTCTAGTCCTTCCTGAATCAACCTCTCACGTAGGCTTGCCAAATCAATATTGGCATCACGAAGGTATTCATGGGTATGTTCTGGCATAAAGTTTTCAAGTTGGAGAGCATTTTCAGCGCTTAAGGTGATGTGCATGGGGTCTTTATCTTGACGCTCGATGTGAACATGCAGTTCTTTGGCGGAACCTTTATACACAGGCGTGATTTTTTCAGGGTTATCACCGGGTTGCCAATGAATACTTTCTTCGATGGTTTGATATTTTAAAATGTGTTTGAGTGTTGCACACCAAGGAAGTTGTACGTTGAGTGCCTCTAGCTGGGTGGCAAGACCTTGAAAAATACGGATTAAAAGAAATAAATCGGCTGGGGCAGCGGAGCGGAAGCACCAGCGTTGCTCGCCCAATAAATCTGCGACAGCATCGCTTAAGTGCCACTCTGTGACATCAAATGCGGTCTCTTTTATAAAGGGTTGAAATAAAAGCTGCGCTAATTGCGGCAATTTATCTTCAATGACTCTGAGTTTTTCAGCATCAAAGCCCAGCGCAACAAAAGCATCAAGTAAAACAACATCACACTCGCCACGGCTATAAAGAATAAGCTTTAATAAGGCTAACCGTCGACCTTTTTCAACATTCACCATACAGCCAAAATCCAAGAGTGTGGTTTGAGGCTTGGTATCATGAGGCTGGAAAAGCATGTTGCCAGGGTGAGGGTCACCATGCACAAGTCCGAACTCAAATAAGCTTTGAAACATTGTTTGCATCAAGGTGTTGGCAATATAGGAGCGGGCAGGTAAATCCCAGCTAGCAGCCTCGGATAAACGAACGCCTTCTGCCCATTCTTGTACCAAGATGTTGCGCCTGCATAAGATAGGGAAAACATGGGGAATGTGTAGACCTTCAACCTGCATCGTAGAGGCAAATGCAAGCTGCTGCTTCATTTCGTGTAGATAATCCAATTCATCGTCTAGGTTGTCTTTAAGGGCTTTTTTATAGCTGTCTAAATCAAATGCCCATGTTTTAATGGGGCCTCCGGCAGGCAGTAGACCTGCGAGCTTCATCTCAGCATCAATGGCGTCAGCAATATCGGGGTACTGAACCTTTACAGCCACGCTTTCATGGCTATTGAGACAAGCACGATGTACTTGCCCCAATGATGCTGCCGCATGGCTCTCTTCAATCTCTTTTAGCATAAATTTTAATGGTTGCTGCCATGTCTCTTCAAGAATGGGCTTGATATGTGTTAATGGCCATGGATCAATGCCTGTGGTGAGTTTGCTATAAGCATTATCATCATCCATGCCAGCCAAGAACTGTCCGACTTTCATGGGTAGGCCGCGTGAGCCTGCCAGCAGTTCAGATAGTGCATGGCGAGCGGCCTGTTGCGTGTGTTTACTTTCGGCTTTGCGGATGCGTCGCATGACCCAAGCCATTTGAACTAGGCGAATGCCGCGTCGAAGAATATTTAACATAGAATAATCACTCGTATTGCTTTTTAGCGGCGGTGCGTTCGCCAGATTTTAAGTAAAAGTGGCTGTTTTCTAAGTTGATTTGGCGTACACCAAAATAATCAATATAATTGGAAGTCCAGTGGTCCCAAATTCTTTCTGGGTCGCCATGCCATTGCCATGAGTGATCACAGATCATTTCAAATAAAGCAGCTAAATCTGCGCAAATAGGTGAGGTGATCGTGTCTTGATACAGAGGTTCTTTTTCGCCATTGCGGTAAGGGTCTACGTATAGCCGAACGCGTGATAAAGGTTGCGTTTGACCATCGATAATCGGGCAATCGAAAATAATATCAAAGCGCTCGCGCCCGCGAGGGTTATCTTTTGTTTTGGCGCCAAAACTTAAAGTTGCGGACTCATATATATCCTCTCCCTCGGTATATTCCGAAATAAAAATGAAACCCATCAGGCGCTCATGTTCATGTAAAATATTTTTCATAAAGGACAGGGCGTCGCTAGGTATGCAGGTAAGAGCTTGGAGGATATGTTCAGTGTGATGAATCAATGACGCATCATGATGCGTATTCAACTTAAAACTTTGAAAGGTGATGGATCCGTATTTATTCCAAGCCCGAGACCAGCCCATTTTGCGTGCTTGCCGATATGATTCCAACATGTTCATTAAGAAGCAGAGAATACGAGGTGGCCTATCCTGTTTGTTCAGCGTGGATAATGCCTTTTGATAAGCTGTTTCATCTGAAATTTTAGTTTTGTCCATTGGCTTAGTATCCATTGTAAAGCGCTGTATTCAAGCTAATTGATGCACTCGAAATATAAAATTGTTTTGGGAGTGTGTCATTCAAGCACACTGCGGACACAGCTTTGTTGACCCACATTGAAATAAGGAGATTGTGCGGCATATGAATCACTACGTTTCGCATAAGACCTTCGTGAAAGTTGCATGGCTAGTCGCCATTCGACTATCTATGCCTGTGCGCCGTGGAGATTCAATCTAAATACAATAAATAGATTATCTTAGTTTCCAAGCGGCCACGGGTTCAACTGAATCGGTGGCCGTTTTTGTTTGTGCTCCCTGTTCGTTTTCTTGTTTCGGCTTCGAACTCAGATTCATAGGAGAGTATCATGTCTGTGCCCATGGCTTACATTGGCGTCATCCTCATTTGGAGTACCACGCCCATCGCTGTGCTTTGGAGTAGTGAAGAGGTCGGTTTTATCTTTGGTATGACAAGCCGAATGGTGTTTGGTGCTGTGTTTGCAACCATGGCAGTGGCACTGTTGGGCGCTGGTTTAACATGGAATCGCAAAGCGATGCAATTATATTTAATCTCTGGCTTAACCTTCTTTTTTGCTATGTTTTTGATTTACTGGGCAGTGCAATTTATCCCGACGGGTTGGGTATCGTTGCTCTATGGCTTTATGCCTATTGCCACGGCTTTGATGGCGCGTGTGTGGTTACAAAGCGAAACTTTATCAACGCACCGTATGTTTGGCATGGCTTTGGGTTTTGTTGGCCTTGCCACGATTTTTTCCACAGCTATCAGTTTAAGCCCAAACAGTGCATTGGGTATCAGTGCAATCTTGCTGGCTGTGATTTTGCATGCTGGAAGCAGCGTCTGGATTAAGCGGCAACAAACAGCAATGCCTGCCATCGTGATGACAAGTGGTGGTTTGCTTGTGGCTGCACCATTGTTTTTACTGGTTTGGTTTGTGAACGGTTCGGGTCTGCCTTTGCACACATCAGACAAAACACTTTGGTCAATTGCTTATCTGGCATTGTTTGGCTCGGTATTTGGCTTTGCGCTTTATTATTATGTATTGAAAAACATCGATGCCACCAAAACATCGCTGATTACGCTTATTGCACCCGTTTTAGCCTTGGCTTTGGGTCATATGCTAAATGGTGAACCACTAACGAGTGAAATTATTGCAGGTGCAATTTTAATTCTTGGCGGCCTAATGTTATTCGAATTGGGTCACAGAATTCCGATATTTATGCGAAAGTCGCAGTAGAAAGGCCATGATCAAGAAGGGTGTGCATAAAAGTTTTTACGCACACCCTTTTTCCATGGAATCAATCATCCACAGCTAAATCATCGCTCTTAGGCTCTTCCTGTGAAGCCTTCTCTGGCTTCGAATACGATTGCTGATCTTTATGACTTGGTTTAGCTAAAATTTCCACATAAAATGACTCTAATTGTTCAGCCTCAGCCGCATTGATGGCTTGGCCTATTTCGTTAACATGGATAACGGTAGCTTGCTCAGCCGTTGGGCCAAATTTGCAATCAAAATCCCAGAAATGATCTTCTTCAATTGCTTTACTACGTTCCCGTTTTAAATACTTCTTAATCTCGCTTCTTACTGAATCTATGAGTCTGGGGTATTTGGTTTTAGGGTGGGTTAATTTGAACGTCTTTTTCATATGTATCCTTACAACAAATTTTGAGCCATGACGGCTATGAAGCTAATTTTTTTTAATAAAATCGAAACCTAACTTAGCGATGAAGTTGAAAGCTAGTCGGTTATTATTATAAAAGCAGTTATATTATGTAGTATGTAGTAAATCAATGAATGCTGATAGTGTGGAAGGCATGCCCTCTAATTGCTCAGTGTTAGGCGGGATCATATCCCACGATGCTTTTGAACCAACACAGATGTGTAGTGCAATTTCAATGGGTTCACTATCATCCAACGCGCCTGCGGGCACCCAAATATAAGGTTTATCTCTAAATGTATTGGGGACTACCGACCCACATTGGGAGCAAAAATTTGAACAAAATCCCGTGTCCTTTACATATAAAGAGACTTTATCCTGACCTCTTAACCAGCGGAAATTATTTTTTCCAATAATCAGGCCTGTGTTTGAAGAGCTTCCCCCTTGCTTGCGACACAATGAACAGTGGCATTGATAGGCTTTTGGTAAATCGCCCGTAATTTCAAAAGATATGTCTCCACAAATACATTCACCGCGCATATTCACTCCATGAAAGTTCATTGAATTCAACTGTAAAATGTTACATAAGTGCCTCACTGAGTGTGAGTGATCAAAAAAGCCCCGCAATATTATATATGATAGATCAACTTGGCTATCTGTTTTGCTTGCACTTGATCAGCTAGCGAACGATATTTTTACATCATAAGACAAAGTGTTACGCTGACCAGTTGAGACCTCTGGCAAAAACGGACATTCAGACAGATGGGGATTTCTATTGTGAGAAGGTGGCATTTTATTGCTATGAACTGGGACTTTGATCTGTATCGGTCATTGGCAATAGTCCACGAAGCATTCCATCCTAACTAGTTACTAACAATAGAATTAAATAACAATTAGTCGGTTTTATTGCCGTCTGCAATTACAAATTTTTTTTTACGAATAGAGCTCTTTCTTTTACGGATCCAGGCCCAATCAAAATGTATGGAATACCATATCTTTGATATATTTTAATTAAGCTTTTAGTTATTTCTTTTGCTTGGGTTATTCGTTTTTCTTTTGTCTTTCCCCACCTAGGCTGCTGTAACTTAGGCATTACTTCAAAAATAAACACCTTCTTATATGTAACTAATTTCTTCAATTTGAAAATGCTATTAACTTCTGTATTTCGCTCACAGTGTTCCACAATATCGATTTGACTACGTTCGATAAACTCTCCATCACTGAGGCTGGCCTCAATCCCCCATTGTTTTTGGATCGCCAAATTAAAAAAATCTATTGGTGTGCACATAGGGCATAGATGATTTTTTTTCTCAATAGTTTCAAAATATTTAATAGGGTTGTGTCCAAAAGTACGTTCTCCTAATTCATTTAATACAGAATTATGAGCCTCATGATGAAAGTTATAGCCATAGTTTTCTTTAAGATACTGTAAGGTTGTTGTTTTCCCGCTATCGAATGCCCCAGAAAAAATGTATGCAATTTTTTTCATTTATTAAGGTACCAAATTGAACCGGGTCCTAGATTTAATTTATAGCCAGTTTTCTGGCTAAAGTTATTAACAGCTTTTATTACACCCTTATGTTTAAAGTTATAATCATGGCCACAAATATACCCCCCTGCCTTTACTTTTTCCGACCAAATTAGAATATCCGAAAATACTGATTGATAGTCATGGGATGCATCAATAAAAACCAAATCAATAGAATGACTGGCAAATTTCTTTGCAGCCTCATTTGAAGGCAAGTCTATGATATTAGAATTTGGACATGCTTGCCGTACGCTGCCAATTATGTTGTTTTTTCCATGACGAATAATTTCCCGTAAATATAATTGGTGATATTTATCCGTTGAACCAGCCCAATGGTCAACAAGATAAATATCACTACCATTGATTTTGCAAATGGTCGATATATAGCTTGAACTCAACCCTTTCCAAGCTCCTACCTCAACAACTGTTCCCTTTTTTATTTTTTCACATAAGGACCTGTAAAATAGACCTTCTTCCTCGCTAAACCAACCTTCAGTTTGTCTTTTTTTTACTCGAATTACAGCTAATAGAGAATTAGGCTTTTTGTGTTGATTTTTAAATAAATAACTCTTCTCTTCAAGATGCTTAAAAAATGAAAGGTCGTATATAAGAAGAAGAGGGGAGTGTATTAAATTAAATTTCTTAAAGGAGCTAGAAAACTCAGGTTCTAATTCTCCCTTCTTTATATCATTGATGCTTGATGCCAATATAAGCTCATCATGGAAATAATTGGTGTTGTATTTATTGTTTCCACGCCATTTTTTTCTTGGGACATAACCATACCTATCAGTGCCATGTGCTATAATTTTATCGACCTTCTCAGCTTCACTTGTTCGAAATAGAATACTTTTGTCAATGTTCTTTGCTGTTAATAAAGACTGTACATCTTGTAAAAAAAGAGTGTTTGAACCCTGATAGTTTAGTTCATCAAATAATATTTTATTCATATTATGCACCAACCTAATAACTATCGGTTTGTAGGGTTTGGCCCTAAAACACCATCCCATGGTTGCCATGTTGAGCACAACTTACCATTTGGATGGAATACCAGTTCATGGATTAAATTGTGCGTTGTTTTCTTCGTACGTTCCAATTGAGCTAAATCAGCTTCTTCAAAGATAACATCTATATTTTTGTAACGCCAAATTTCCACATAGTAATAGTATCCTACAATCTGAGATTGAAAGTGCATTTCATTATTTTTGTCCGCTTGGTACAAAATGGGATCTAACATCGTTCTCTTAGCTTCTGTAAATGAGACTACATAATTTCGGGCAAACTTCTTTTGATCAATCATCATTAGTTGACGAAAAATAACATTATCAACCCCTATAAGTTCAGCGAATTCAAGGTATTTGAGAATCTTGCCCAAGGTGTCAATAGCGCCGTTAATCAGCACGCACGATAGACGTACCCGAACCCCAGCCTCTTTAGATTTAGCCACGATATATTTAAGATTTTTTATGGATGGTCCTTCTGAATATCTCATTAAACGGTTGTTCCAATCATCTAAATAATGGGCGCGACTAATATTAATATGACCAAATTTAGCCTCAATAATAGTATCTAGGACATTTTTATTTCCTGTTTTATCAAGTAGGCCGGAAGCATTTGTGGTGATTGTTGCTCTTGGGGTATCAAACTTGCTCGCTATAGATAATATCCCTGGTAGTCGAGGGTCTTTACTTGGTTCCCCTCCAGTAATTGATATCGTTGGCTTAACAGGATCAACAGCCACAAGGCTTTCATACAAAGCTTCAAAATATTTTGAGTCACTCTTTAATATTTCTTTTTGATTAGATAGCTGCACCCCACGTGATGCTGGTCTTAACTCTTCAACACAAAACGTACAATCCGCATTACACTTTTGTGCACTATAAATTGAGAAATTAGCATTTCCGTAAATCGAAACATTATTCCCCCATAAGTTGAACCTCACCTTGTTTTTATCGGTACTATTCTGTCCAAATTTATAACTGTAACTTTTACCTATTCTTTTTTCTTTATCAAAATGGGTCATGGCAAATCTCTCATAACATTAGATCTTCGGATAAGGTTTATGCCTGAAGTGCTGCCATCTGGATTAATAAGGGAGAATTGATCTGAGACAATGAATGGCTCTTCCCAATTTTCTTGGCTAGACCCATAGCCGTATTTTTGTAGCCAGAAAGTATTTGTAATATCATTTAAATTGCGTTTTTTTATTTCACTAATGATTTCTTCATTTTCTTCATCTTCTTCTTTTCTAAGCCTAACGTTGATTACAAAACCTTCAATTTCCCCTCTTAGGTACATTTCTTTAATATCACAGGCTAAATCAAATAATTTATTATCATAAGTTAACAAATAGTGGTTAATCGATAATTTAATGGTTGTTTTATTACCTAGAGAAGACAACCATTTTCTTAGCTTTTTTTTTCCTCTTGGGATCACGGTGCCATTTGTAACGATTACTATTTTTGTGCACTGATTCATGTTATTTGTATACTTCATTATTTCCATAAATTCAGGATGAATTGTTGGCTCTCCTCCCTCTAACTGCACTTCGAACTGAATACCTTTTGGGAATGATTTTTTATATTGCTGTAGCGTGATAAAGGTGCTTCCTGCCGGGGATGAATACGTGCTGCACCACGGACATGCTCGGTTACAATGGTTTGTTAACGCAACATAAACTCTGAAAGGCCTATCATTTGGCCTATCATTTGGCAGCTTGCCATCGATTGTTAAATTTTGACTTTGGATATTATTGTTGCCTAATTCAGCTGTCATAAAAAGAAAGTTTCAAGGCCTGAACTTGGCAGGGCGATGTGATTCAGCACTCTTTATTTCCCCGGTCTCTTCAATCCGCTCTAGAGCTAGCACCCATTTTCTGAAATTTCTTTTGTCGACTTTAGCCTGCAAAATAGTTTCATATACATTCTGTAATTCACTTAAAGTGAATTTCTCCGACATGAACTGAAATGCAATTGTGGAATAGTCAAGCTTGGCAGATAAGCGCTGATGAGCCGCTTTAACAATCTTCTGATGATCAAATGCTAAGTCAGGAATTTCATCCATTGTGAACCAGTCTACAGCTTCAGCATCAGCTCGGACTTCAATTTTATCCGAGGCAATCAGAGCAAAGTATGCAATTGTTATAACCCGCTCACGGGGATCCCTGTTAAGGTTTCCATATGTGTATAGTTGCTCAAGGTAAACATCTCGAACTCCGGTTTCCTCTTCAAGCTCCCGCTTTGCTGCTGTTTCAAGTGATTCTTCCAAGCGAACAAAACCACCTGGCAGTGCCCACTGGCCTTTAAATGGCTTGCCGCGCCTTTTTATGAGTAGAAGCTTCAGCTGTTGATCACGCAGAGTAAAAATGACAATGTCCGTTGCTACCGCAGGGTGTGGATACTCATATGTATACATGGACACCTCCCCGATTCTATTTAGCTTCATTAAATGTTAGTGTAATAGATACACTATGTCAAATTCTGTGTGTTTAGAAAATGAAGCAAAAAGGGGTAAGGCACTGAAAGATGGGAAAAAGGTGAAAGTGAATATTGAGCCTGTATATTCAGGCACTGGCGTAAGACCTGATGCCTTCCGTGTGAATTATACAATTGATGGCATTCAGTCTAAAAATATTTTGCTAAATAAACCCGGCGGATAATTATGGATAACCCTTTAGAGATATATGAAAAAATTGGTAATATTCTAATTTCAATTGCACCAGATGAAGCTGTTGAAGTTATTATGAAAGGAGAAGTTGAAGCGGAAGATGTCGGCGAGCTTTGTTATGAATACGTGGACAAGCTTGGTAATAGGTGCCTATTTGATAGTCCTGCAAAAACAGACTATGATATTTTTTTGTTATTGTTGAAACTTAGAGGTGAGTTTAAATCTATTCATGAAGATGAATGGAATAGCTGTACATTTACTTTAAACAAATCGGGGAAATTTAATATGGAATTTTCATATGATGAATCAGACTCGATTGATTCTTAAGTTAGTAAAAATAGGGGGTAAGGCTTGATTTGCGGATTTGCTCAACAGTCGCAGAGATAGGAGGTAGGAGGTAGGAGGTAGGAGGTAGGAGGTAGGAGGTAGGAGGTAGGAGGTAGGAGGTAGGAGGTAGGAGGTAGGAGGTAGGAGGTAGGAGGCAGGGGGCAGGGGGCAGGGGGCAGGGCTT